>JAABUH010000102.1_pt1 | contig 123770 bp, 145 predicted proteins | sample 5559121 | NCBI WGS metagenome assembly JAABUH01 (sample SAMN10711871, study PRJNA513364) | rock metagenome | isolation source: Antarctica rocks | place: Antarctica: Victoria Land, Battleship Promontory nord | collected 2015-12-28
TCTCCATGTGGTCGGTATAAACCCTTCATGTAGCTATGCGTTGTAATGATCCCCTAACAACCGCGGTTCTCCAGGTCGCAGTCCATTGCGCCGCTCGTTTCTTTGTATGGTCTTAGTACTGATGATTCATGGGTGATTGATGATGCACATGAGATGGTAACTCCTGACATTTCATTATCTATTCATGGACAAGACAACCTTACGAGGTCAAAAAACTAATTATTCGGAATCCGCAATTGGCCTCCGTAGGGCTAACGTAGTTGATTAGATAAGCTTTCATACCCACAAGAATTCAAAAATTCAAACCATACTACTTGTAGAAAAGAATATTAATCCTTTGATTATGAATCAGAAGCATCGGATGGATCAGATTATTCTTAAACAGGGTGCCAATCACTTTCATGGATAGATATATATTATAGTTCATATCATCTAACATTTCTACGTATTATTGATGCTGTTGTCATTACATTTGGCTATTTGCGTGTTCGTTTGATTTTCGTGGTAGTGCAGTTGCGGTACGGAGGCCATTCCGAATAATTAGTTTTTTGACCTCGTACAGTCTCATGGAACTTTCGATCCGGCTCGTCGCCTGATGATACGGAACGCGGCTCCCGCAATATCTAAATAGAAAACAAATACAAACTCTTCCATGGCAACGACAACTGCCACACCTGGTCGGCGCTCTCTGATCCGCCCTCGTCCTTCGCTAGGACAATCTATCAGTACAGTTTCTACACCCAACCTACTCGCCTCCATCACGCCGTCGCAACGACCTCCTTTACCTTCGCCACAGGCACCAGGCGCTCGCGCCGACTTTGCGCGAAAAACTTCCCTCAACCAGCTGGGCTCCGGCTCTGTTTCAAAAGCATCTGGGAATAGTCAAGATCAAGAGACGGGTTCCAGTCCGTTCACCATGCATCCCACCACTCCAGCAGCGAACAGGACCGTCAGCGGTGATACTGTTGGTAATGCTAATCTTCAGGTGGGGGACACGGTGGACGTTCCCGGGGGCATGTATGGTGTCGTCAAATTTATGGGCGAGGTCAGGGGAAAGAAAGGCATATTTGCAGGGGTGGAGCTTAGCAGAGAGTTCGCTGCCCGGGGAAAGAATGATGGCGATGTTGAAGGGTGATTCTAGGCAATTGGTGATTGGTACATTCGACTGACGATCGATTGTAGGACACGATACTTCACTACATCAATACCTGGTTCTGGCATATTCCTTCCATCTAGCAAAGCATACAAACGCGCCTCGCCTACGGTTTCTAACGACTCATTTCCAACAACACCAACTACACCCTCGCTTGCGGCGTTCAATCTTGGAGGTCGAGGAGATAGTAATGCTTTCACGCCACCTACCCCTTCCATGTCCAAATTCAGTCAGTCTGTGGGCCCTGGTCGAGCAGCCAGTCCTGCTCTTCGAAAGCAATCCCGTCCGTCCCTACCCCGACCGGAGTCTCCTCTGCGTAAAGGCCAGATTGTTAGTTCTACGCCTGCAGGCAGACCGTCAATTGGTGCGCCGAAATTCTCAAGATCTCAAGTTGGAAACGCACGATACGCACCTAGTCCCGTGCCCAGTAAATTTGGGACCAGTCTACGAATGGGCAAGGATGCAGCAACCGGTGATCCAGGGAAGAGAGCTGTCAATGCATCCAAAACGGGAATGACCACTCCTGCCAATGCAAGACCTGCATCTCGCAGTCAGTCTCGGTTAGGCCCTGAGGCGATGTTTGACGAGGACTCAGATACCACTCCTATTGGCACTGCAAAATCAAGTTACGGTACCCAAGGTGGCAAGCCAAGGCCACGCCCAATATCTGATCAGAACAGTGAGATAGTCAAGCTCAGATCTCAACTCGGAGATCGCGACAAGCAGCTCAAGGAGATGTCCTCAAACCTGGCCGAGATGGAGAATAGCGTGGCAGAATTACAGTCAGTAATGCCAAAACAAAGCTCTAATAACTCAGTAAGAGGGTCTAGAGGTTCTGCAATTGATGATGCGGACGCCACGCAACTGCGAGCTCTTTTGCGTGAGAAGAATGAGAAGATTGCGATGCTTACCGCTGACTTTGATGCTCACCGGGCGGACTTCCGCAGCACAATCGACACGTTGGAGCTCGCCAGCACCGAGACTGAGCGTGTCTATGAGAGAAGGGTTGAAGATCTTACGCACGAAATCCGAGAGCTCCAGGAAAGGAGTGAAGATGTAGACAGCGTCGCTCAGCAATTGAAGCAACTGGAGGAGTTAGTGCAAGAGCTTGAAGAAGGCTTAGAAGATGCTAGAAGAGGTGAAGCAGAGGCACGGGGCGAAGTCGAGTTTCTGAGAGGAGAGGTAGAAAGAGGTAGGTCGGAGCTGAGGCGCGAGAGAGAAAAGGCAGCGGCGGCACTTAAGGGAGCCGGAGCAACTGTGGATAACGGCTTCAGTCCGAATGGGATATCGCGCGAGGTTGAGCAGAGGGATGATGAGATTAGAGGTCTGAAGGCCATAATCCATTCGCTAAGCCGAGACGCTGTACCGGAGGGAACCGCCAAACCGGGTAGCCGTAGGGTCTCAAAGCAAAGAGATAGTCAAGCAAACGGGCACAGTAACGAGCAGCTAGCAGAAGAGCGTCAAGCTCGGGAGAAGCTTGAGCGGGATGTGAAGGAGCTGGAAGGTCTTGTGGATCGGAAAACGTATCGCGAAGAGGAACTCGAACACGAAGTTGAACGTTTGCGAAATATAAACGCTACCAACAAGCACGACAGCTCAGGAAGCAATGGATTTTCGGAGCGTACTGTAATACCAGGAAATCGCGGCTCGGGCCCCCACGGTATGGGAATCTCGTCCGATCTGCGACAGAAAACCTTTTCATTAGACTCCCATCGTCGTGGGGGTCATTTCGAAGCTGTACCAGAGGCAGACACACACTCAACAATGACTGATGGCAGCAACCTTTGGTGTGAGATCTGTGATACCGGAGGCCACGACATCCTAACCTGCACCAACATGTTCGGTGATCCAGCAAACAAAGTAGGTGAGGAGGATCGGCCAGAGCTGAGTCCCAAATCGCAACGGACAGGGCGCGACGTGGTGAAAGAAGGGTTGAAGGGTTTGGCTGTATCATCACCGCATGACGACGATCGTGTGGCGCCCCTGAGTCCATCGCGGAAGAGTCCTGCGGCCACGCCTAAGGCATATCAGCCTCCAATGCCGAATCCAATGGATGAAGACATGGTGGCGGGGAAGGCTAGTGGAGTCGTTGATGGGAGCAAGTGGTGTGCATTATGCGAGAGGGACGGCCACGAGAGTGTTGACTGTCCTTTCGATGATGCCTACTAATGTACAGGTGGTGAGGTGTGGTTTGGGATGAGCGCATGGTTCTATTCCTTGGATTGCGGCATTGCTTGCTGGAGTTGTGGGCGGAGCGGAATTTCCATGTGCCAACCAACATCTGGAGTTGATTTTACTTCCCATTGGAATTCATGGCTATGGGCTTGATGCTTGATACAAGAAGTACTTTATACTCTTCTAATTGATAACATAATTGCTGTTGACGATTCATGCATGGGATACCAACATGGTTCAAGAAGCATCTACAGTACCCGAGTATCCTGGCTTGTTGAAGCCGCATCCAAGCAAAACAATTCATACCTTGTTAAATTGGCAATCGAAAGATGTGGTTGTACTCTGAGATAGTTACATCGCATACTCTAAGGTAGGTACTCCGTAGGTAGAGTAAGTGTCTTCGTGGCTCAGTACCGCCTCGCCGGCGCCGTTCCACCCCTGCGCCTCGCTTGCGGCTGGAAGTGCATAGAGAGTAGACCTCATCCTTGTTCGCGAGCTGACGAGGGCACATCTGTCCATACGGCTGGTCTGAAAACACCATTGTATCGTCAATTGCAAGATTGTTATGAACTAGGTGGTCCCAGATAGAAACATCAGCCTCTATTTGGTCTCATCCACTGATTCTTAGCTGACGCGCCCTTCTACACCTTGAGGCAATCCATTAACCACGCAGCCATGGCGCAAACCATGATGGACCTCCTAGACTCCCTCTGGGGCTGCATGTCCTGTCTCCCAAGTTCTCCAAAGCTCAAGATCAACAACCGAAGCTTCAAAATGCTCCGACTGCTCGGCGAAGTTAGCCCCCCAAAGCTCCGTTCGAGTGCGCCTTCTGCGCTAACGGTCAAGTGTCGCATCAGGGTGGCTTCTCCTACGTCTACCTAGTTGAAGAAACGACGACATCTCAACTCTACGCCCTCAAGAAGATCCGGTGTCCCTTCGGGCAAGAATCCGTCTCCCTCGCCCTAAAAGAAGTGGAAGCTTATACCCTTTTTGCTCCACACCCCAACATCATTGCTTCCGTGGACTATTCCGTTGCCTCTGCCAAAGATAAATCAGATCCCAGTAGCAAAACGGTCTACATACTCCTCCCCTACTACCGAAGAGGGAACCTCCAAGACGCCATAAATGCAAATCTGGTCAACCATTCCAAATTCCCCGAGAAAAGACTGATGATACTGTTCCTCGGCGTAGCGAGAGCGCTGAAGGCAATGCATCAGTATAGAGTGAAGGGCGCGCCGGGAGGACCTACTGCACAGAAGAAGGCAAAAGGCGTCCGGCAAGAAGCCGCAGAGGCGGACCAGGACGCAGCTAGAAAAGCCAAGTCGAAAAAACGGCGAGAAGCGCCGGAGCGGGACCAAGAAGATATTGAGCAGCAGCCGCTGATGGAGGGGGAGGTTACCAGAAGCCAAGAAGGCGTTGCAGACGGCGAAGTCAGAGCTTATGCGCATCGAGATATAAAACCTGGTATGCTCTCTCAACCTCGACCCAGCGTATCCACCCCGCAGCGACACTAACCAACTGCACGCACAGGCAACATCATGATCGCCGACGACGGCCGCACCCCCATCCTCATGGACCTCGGCTCTCTCGCTCCCTCCCCCACCCCCATCACCTCCCGCTCCCTCGCCCTCCTCATCCAAGACACCGCCGCCGAACACTCCACCATGCCCTACCGCGCCCCCGAACTCTTTGACGTCAAAACCGGCTCCGTCATTGACACCAAAGTCGACATCTGGAGCCTCGGCTGTACGCTCTATGCCTGTCTCGTCGGCAAAAGTCCCTTTGAGGCGCGCAGCGAGGAGACGGGCGGGAGTTTGAGTATTTGCGTGTTGGGCGGGGATTGGAGGTTTCCGGACGAAGGAATGCAGAGGGATGGGAAGGCGAAGGTGAGGGAGGAAGGGGCGATTAGTGAGGCGGTGAGGGAGGTGGTGCGGAAGTGTTTGAGGGTTGAGGCGGCGGAGAGGCCGGATGTGGATCAGTTGATTGAGGAGGTGGAGAAGGTGGTGGCCGATTTGCCGGATGATGATGGTGATGCGGGTGGGGAGTGAGGGCGTGTGGTGGTGGTGTGTTATTGTTAGTATTGGGGGAAGGAAGGGAGGAGTTACTGCATCGTCTTGGAGTTTGGTGGGGGTGTTTTCGTTGCAGAACGAGTGGGGATCTGGGAGCTATTACTGTAGCTACATCTAATTATGCGGACATACCCCCGCCAGTTTCCAATCTTCTCGTCGAGGCAATCGTCCTCGTCAAATACTCACATTGAGGCCTGCCTGTCCAAACCCTTTCCTGCGCGCACCAACAAGACGTCGCCGAGAAGACCAAAGATGCCTCGCACAGCAGACACGGGTAACCTAATTGCCCATGGTGAAGGGAAAAAAGGGCACTGGCTTTGCCCAAATCCAGATCCCCCCCGATACGCATATCCCTCGTTTCGTAACCACCAAGGGACGGCGACGAGGGATTCAGTGCTCATGACAGACACCAAGAGGGTGTTGCTGTATGCAAAGGACATGGGATTGGCTTGCACAGACAAGAAGGGGAAGAAGGAGGGAGCGACGGTTGATGGAGGGGAGGGTTGGATGTGTGATTGCAGTGAGGAGTGCGGAAGCGAGTCCATCTATTTTATGTGGAAATCGCTGGGTGAGATGGTGGATTTATGGCTGGAGATTCATTTCGACTGGAAGGGGGATAGTGTGTATGGAGCTTGAGATTTAGAAAAAGTAGGTGCGAGCAAGTAGAAAAGCGTAGTAGCAGCTTGCGCTACCTCTACTGGCTATTATGCGTTGTATAGCGGCGCCGCTGTGGCATCATAAAAACGGGGAGACGGTGGTTTCTAATGCGAGCATCGGTATGGCAGAGTGGGTTCACTGAAGGATTGACCTTCCCGCTGTTGGGTTGAACTCTTAGCAGTACTATGACATCTTTTTTCTCTTATGTTCTTGATACCTTCTGGTCCCCTATTGGTTGAAGTTTCCCTGCCTTATGTATATGGTTGAGCATTGCTGTCCCGGTTGACTCTTCTAAGATCGCCTTCTTTCTCATAAGACTCGCTAAACGCTAGATATTAACGCAAAACCAGGTAGCCTTCCATCTAGACAGAACTTTCAGGCCTTGACAACCTAGGCGAATCTCCGCTCAAACTCCTGGAAAAGCTTAGGGCTTATCTCATCGCTGCTGTTGCCTTTGATCGTCCATAGTATCCCTTTGCTGTCGTAGTGCTCCAGTAATGGCTGGCTCGTTTCGTCAAATTTCCTAAGCCGCTGCTTCCAAGTTTCTTCGTCATCGTCCGCTCTTTTTGTCAATGGCTCCCCAGTGATGTCATCTTTCCCTGGGACCTTCGGCGCGTTGAAGTTAGTGTTATATACCCTACCACTTGGCCCATGGACCCAACGTGACGCGATGCGTTTGAGTATGATGTCAACGGGAGTGATCAGGGAGACGACCAGGTTGATGGGTATCAAGGCATCGAGGCGAGAAGCCTGAACGGAAGTACGCGGAAAGCCATCCAAGATAAAAGACGCGGCGGGGCTATCCGAAGGCTCGGCTGGAAGAGCGTCACTGACCGACGACTTGGGCGAGACCCACCGCTTGGCTTTAAGTTCGTTGAGGATGAGCTTGAGGATCATATCGTCGGGGACGAGGTTGCCGGCTTTCATGGCGCCTTCGGCTTGGAGACCTGAAGAGCTGTCAGATACGACATAGCCTCCCAGATAAGTCCAACAATTGGATGAGTGTTGGACAGTCCTGTAAGACTCATACCCAAAGGTGTTCTGTTGCGTACGCTTTCCCGGAGCAGATCTCCCGAGCTTACGGCGGAGATTTGAGGGAACCGTTGCATGAGACGCTCCGCTTGTGTGCCTTTTCCTACGCCAGGCGCTCCGACTAGAATGATACGCGCCGCTCTCTTGAACTCTTTGGTTGCCATTGAATGGAGGTGTGCTATGGGAGCTGAAATTGGCAGACGGCTCTCGTGCTCGGGGAAGGGGATGGCGTGCGGGGAGCGTCTTGCGCCGTGTCTTCTGTCCCCGCCCTGTGTGAAGCTCAAGGCCCCAGCGATAGATGATTATATATCCATATCGGTCGGTGTTGAAGTAATATGTACAGGGGTACCGAACGTAGCTAGAACATGGGCTCGACGAACGTTGCTATGGCGTCCTACGGCGGCAGGGAGCAAACCCGCCTTGGCCGAAACGATCAAGCCTTACAAGGTAAATGATGTACTTCCAGCAATCGTCAACAGGTGCTTTTCAAAGAAACGGTACTTGTTCCACGAGTATAAATACATAGTACCAGTATGTATTGGCGGAATGTACTACGCATCCACGTTACTCCTGAATTTCGAAATATTTTGGTTATGTCCAGATTTGTCGTCCAATAGCCCGGAGGATCGCAAATAATGATCCGGGCCTGGTTTGTAATCCAGCCCTGTGAGGCGAGGAAAGCAGAATCGCCAACCACGTAGGGGTACGTTTCTTTAGTAGACATCCGTCTGTCAACGTACACTTCTTACGATGAGTTCTCCCGCAAGATTAGTTCGGAACACATTTACACAAAGGGCACTACGCAGTGCTGGTACGTTTAGGATCGAGCTCTCTCTTCTGGACTGCGCTCACGGATCATATAGGGGGCTTACCACCAAGGACTGCATTCTCGCCTTCATCCGCGCGCACCGCTTTCCTTCGCCGTAATGCGAGAGATTTACCTTCTCAGCTGAAAATTCTAGCTATAATATCCCCGTATCGAGGCTATGCTACCGACACCTCTCCGACAGGTGGCGGCGGGCCGGCATTTCCACCTCCCGGCTTCAACACTGAGGAGGCGAAGAAGCCTTTGCCAAAGGATGAATCAAAGGCTCCTTCTCCAGCCCGGGTAACTTCCGCTATAGCTGCATCAGTAAACGAACACACGACTGGGGCAGTCCCGAACAACGATGTCACCGGTGTCGAAAAGACTAAAGCTATGGAGAACAGAAGCTTGGCGGAGCTGGCAGCCAGCAAAGCAACAGCTACACATACCGATGAGAAGAAGCTGGAAGATGCAAAGAAAGATCAGAAGAAGTTGACGATCATGCAAAAAGTCAAGCGCGAAGTAATGCATTACTGGGACGGTACCAAACTTCTAGCGACAGAGATCAGAATAAGCACGAAACTGGCCTTGAAGATGGCTGCAGGCTACGAGCTCAGCCGAAGAGAGAACAGACAACTCCAGCGTACAGTGCAGGATTTAGGCCGATTGGTACCTTTTTCGGTCTTCGTCATCGTACCTTTCGCAGAGCTTCTACTTCCTGTTGCACTCAAGATATTCCCAAACCTCCTACCAAGTACCTATGAAGGCCAAAAGTCAAAAGACACCAAGGCCACCAACCTCCGAGCGACTCGCAAAGAGGTCAGCAACTTCCTTCGTGACACGTTAAAGGAAACCGGTCTTCCAGTCAGCGCAGTGAATGCGCAAAAAGAAGAATTCGCTACTTTCTTCCGCAAGGTGCGCGCAACTGGGGAATCTCCTACGCATGCAGATGTCATCAAAGTTTGCAAGATCTTTAAAGATGATCTAACCCTCGACAACCTTTCCCGTCCTCAATTAGTTGGCATGACAAAATACATGAACCTCAACGCCTTTGGCACAGATATGATGCTTCGGTATCAAATTCGGCATCGCATGCGCCAGATCAAGCGCGATGATCGCGCAATCTATGATGAAGGCGTCGATAGTCTATCCGTCCCTGAGCTTCAAATGGCTTGCGCTTCGCGTGGTATACGGACCCAAGGGATGAGCCCAGGACGTCTGCGTGATGACCTCCAGATGTGGCTCGACCTGCGCTTAAAAGATGGCGTTCCATCAACACTTTTGGTCCTCAGTAACGCTTTCATGTATACCCAAGGAAAGGATTCAGAGATCGACAACCAAATCGGGGCTCTACAGGCGGTTCTGTCATCTATTCCAGAAGAACTGTTCCACGAGATTGAGCTTGAAGTCCACAATGCCGAAGGAGCGGCGACAAACAAGCAGAGACTGGAGGTGCTGAAGGAGCAACAAGATCTGATTGAAGAGGAGAATGAGCAAAACGAGGAGAACGTCGAGTGTGGAAGATCGTCACCCAAGGACGACGCAAACATTGACGAGGAGGATCAGAGGAAAGCGGATGCGAAGGCAGACGGTAAGGAAGGGGATCAGGCGGGTGAAGCGGCCGACGCCGAGCGGGAGACGGTGGAGGCCGAGAAGCAAGGCCAGAAGGAAGAGAGAAAAGAAGAAGAAGGAAAGCGGGACTAATCCTCACTCTTCAAGCAGGGCTATCGTGCTCTTTGGTACTAGGCATTGGGTGGAGTGGAGTGGTGACATGGGGCTTTCTGGTATAGATGGCATTGACGGGCGCTTTATGTGGGGTAGCGTACGCACCCTTAGGCGACAAGGTAGAGACATGAGATTCAGTATTTTTCAGATTACGCTTCTGCGCAACAGATGGCGCTGGCGATCCCGATTATGCAGGGACTGGATCATGGACTTCTCAAATCTCGATGCACAAGCACGAGATGTGACTGATCTGAGCGAAATCCGAGCTAAGTAGAGCATAGAGCATAGAGCATTATGCCAATATGTTCCATCGAGTCCATCAACCTAAAGTATTCTCATCAGGTGTATGGAAGTCAGGCTGTTGAGACATTTGGGGACAACAGCAGCAACATGTCCCGGGCGGCGGTGAGGCTGGCTGGCCCTTGAATGAGGTCACCGTCCGCTGGTGAATGTTTCCGGGGGTTGCGCCCCGCCCTCACTCCCGCCTCAGCCTTATCCGCCTTTATCGAGGCCCATCCATCGATTAGATCAGATTGGCACTGAAGCTATCTCCATTCTATCTTCATTCTATCTGCCTTGCAATTCACTCCACCATCCATTCATTCGCTCAGTCGCTCATTGATCGATCGAACAATAGAATAGACGAGGCAAGCAGCCGGGTTCTTCAAGCGAGCTGAGGCGCTTGACTTCCATTTTCTTGAGTGCGCAATGTAATTGCGCTGATTCTCTCATGGGACCCAAGTCGCAATATCCGGTCACTCCTTCTCAACTATCTCGCTTCTCCTCAGACTGACCTTAATCTCATTTGCTCCCCATATCACCCCGCCAAATCTCACTGGGCTAAAATATACTTGTATCTTAGCAAGCTCACTCTCTACAGTTCAGTGTGCTTGTGCACAAACACCTCCGTCATGGTCTCGGATACTGTCTATGACCTGTGCTTGCCGATCTTGGAAGATTGCTGCTCCGAGGACGAAGACAAGACAGAGCAGCTCGAGCAGCTCGTTCAGAAAGAAGCTTCTCTGACAGGTCGGCCTCTAGAAGATGCGGTATTGAATATATTATGGCGCTTTCGAGAGTCAAAATCTCCCTCAGCAGCCTCTCCACCTGTTCGGCATACGGTCATTCGCCGAGCTTCACCTGCGCCGTGGCAAATAGCTCGCGCTTCAACGCCGCTGGCTTCCCCTGCACTTGGTCGCGCGAGCCCTGCGCCGCCTCCAGGCTTCGGTATTGCGCCGCCTGGATTCAACAGAGCCAAATCCTTCAATGCAAGCCCGTTCACTTCTCCTCGACCTTCACCCCGACTCGCTTTTGCCAATCCTATACCACATAGTCCTAATCTAAACTCTTATGAGTTCAGCGAGCCGACTGCGGTCTCAAATGACTATGGAGATTATGGTAGCGACACGGTCGACTGGCTTGTGAACGATGACTCTCAAAGCAGACCGTCTTCATCAGGTGCAGGTAGTGCCTATGAGAGTGTTCTGAGTGGCGCCGCCGCAGCATGGATCCAGCCGCAGCAAAATGACATGTCCCCTTACGATATGCTACGCTCGGTGCTAGGCGATGGGAGATCGGATGAAGAGATTGAGACTGCCCTAGAGGCTAATGGATACGATTTAAGCACAACCATAATGAACTTGATGGGTACTTACAGCCAAGATCAAAATCTCATGCCAGATCAAGATCGACAGATTCTTATTGGAAAGTCAATGATGCCGAGTCAACCCATGATGATTGATCCGTCAGAGCGCGGCCGCAGCAGCATCGTCTGCAAGTACTGGCTGTCAAACGGGAACTGCTTAAGGGCAGACTGCCGCTTTAGTCACGACCTCAGCAGTCACATCTGCAAGTGAGTGTGGCCTTACTCGGCTATTCTGCAATTTACTGACGATATAGGTATTGGGTCATGGGCAATTGCCTCGCAGGCGATTCTTGCATATTCTCTCATGACCCTGCACTCCTGATTAATCGTCTAACTGTTGACGGAGGCAATGCCATAATCGGTACTCCGCCGTTGAGTGTCCCCCCTAACTTTCAGGTGCAGGACTACGACAGCTTTCCAACTCTCCAACCTTCAGCGATGAACCAATTTGCTCAGGCATCTTCTTCGCCGAACCAGCTAGATCCATACAATTACACAGGTTCTCAAAGCGCAAATAATTACATTGCAAGCCCAAGACGTGCCTTTGTACCCCGAACGACGTCCATGAATGGGCTTCCTTCATCACCGAGCTCCTACAATTCGCGACCAACAAGCCGTCATCAATCTCGCGAACCTACGCCATCCATCCCCTCGGTCGACGATAATGAGGCTTTCCCAACTCTGGGCTCAGCAGGTACTAAAGGCGCCAAGAAACATCACGGTAAGCGTGGTGGCCATGGACATGGTCACAATAACAAAGAAAACTTACCCGGCTCGCTTGCCGACGTCGTTCGAATGTCGCCCTCACCAGCGCCTGGCTTGCTCCGCAAGGGTCTTATGACCCGCAAGAGTTATACCGGGAGCCGCGAAAACAGCGTAGCAGCCAATGCTATACCAGCGCCGCAACACGTGCCCTGGCTGGAGACGGGCGCCAAAGCGAATCAAGCGTATATGAAGGCTAGACAAGAAGCTTTCAAGCATGGAGGTCTGCGAAATAAGTTTCTACAAAGGTGAGCCACAATGTCGTATTATCAAAAATAGGTTAACCCTCGACTCAGTGCTGCCCAAGCTTGGAATCGCAATGATGCTCGAGCAGCCAAGGCTCTTAGCTTGCGGGGCCAGTCTGAGAACGACTTGATGCGGAAAGCTCATCGGGAAGCTGCTAGGCTGCTCTATGAGGAACGGAACAAGGACAGCTCGGCCTCTTCCGAAATATACGTTGATCTCCACGGGTTGCACCCGGAAGAAGCAGTAGAATATCTTGAGCGGGTGCTAGTGGAGCAACAGCGCTCGAGTCGTCCTGTGTATGCGATTACGGGAACTGGGCATCACAGCAAGAACGGCAAGGACAAGGTTGGTAAGGCCATTCGGGGATGGCTCACTGAGTGGAAGTATGCCTTTAGGGAGTTTAGTGTGGCTGGAGACAGTGTTGGCGGCATCTTGGGAATTGATCCAAAGAGCTTTGACAAAAGCATGCTGGAGGAGAAGAGCGTGGCAGCGGAGAGCGTGGAGGAGGCAAGTGAAGGGAAGGTCAAGGTGGTAGAGGAGGCCCCGATAGCTCCAAAGGGGAAGATAGGATAGCGTAACAGCCGCAGCAAACCAAAAAATCGAAACAATACCACAACTCTTGGACTTTTCCTTATTGTGATCCAAACAACAGTTTCTGGGAGCGGCTGCCAGGGCTGGGCCTCGCGCGGAATTGTTCCCGCCCCGAATTTAGCTTATCCCCATGGCACTACCCTACTTGTACCGGGATAGCTAGAGTAGCTAAGCTGTCAAATCCTACCAACATAGCATCCTTCTATCACTCCGCCTTCAAACCGATACACGTCAAGCAGATCATTGAAGCCTACCCTCGCGTCAACATGGGCGGCGAGACTCAAATCAGAGCTATCTCGAGCTCCTTGCCCAAGGTCTCAGCTGGTCCTGTAGGGCAACAGATCCACAGCATCTACAAAGATCGACTCGGCCAATTCACAGGTAGTGGACAGTATGAGCCCGAGAACTTACGGGGGTATGTGAAGAGATCTGGCACCCCCAACCGCATGCTGAAGGTAAAATTAGGAGATTCTACGAGGGACGAGCTTCGGGGGAAGAGTGCGTAAAGCTCTCAGTGTACTCCCCTCCAGATCTGGCTCGACCTACGTTTAAGGAGGCCACGTCGCAAGAATTCGAGAAAACAAATGTCGGGGAATCCTTCGGACCAAGTTGGTCAACACACTGGTTCAAGATCCAGCTGAAGGTACCGTCGCACCTGAAGGACAAGGAGCTGCTCGAGTTCCATTGGGATGCCAACAACGAAGGACTTGTATGGAGCGAAGATGGCGAACCGCTGCAAGGTCTTACAGGAGGTGGGGAGCGCAGGGAATGGATCTTTCCGAAGACGTTCCGGGATGGTGAATTCCATACTTTCTATATCGAGATGGCCTGCAATCGCATGTTTGGTAATGCGAACGGAGGTGATGTTATTCAGCCGCCCAATCCAGACGTATACTTTCAGCTGTACTTGGCAGACATTGTTGCAGTGAACCAAGCAGCCAGAGCATTGTACATTGACTTCTGGATCATTGGAGGTATGAACTTCAGGATCTCTCCGTGCGCTATAGCTAAGAAGCATTACAGATGCTGCAAGAGAGTTTCCTGGAGACTCTTGGGAATCACATGAGGCTCTTCAAGTGGGAAATGCCATCATGGATACTTTCATTGCTGGTCATGGAAGCCAAGAATCCATTCTAGAGGGTCGGAAGATTGCAAGCAAATACATAGGAGATAAGGTTGATTCGTCCAAGGTCTACGATACTGATAACGAGTCTATCGTCTATGCTGTCGGAAATTGCCACATTGATACCTGCTGGCTGTGGCCATGGGCAGAAACGAAACGCAAGGTTGCTCGCTCCTGGTCGAACCAGTGTAATCTTATGGATCGCTACCCAGAGCATCGATTTGCTGTCTCACAAGCTCAGCAGTACAAATGGCTCGAACAACTCTATCCAGCACTCTACGACCGCGTCAAGGCCAAAGTCAAGAAAGGTACCTTCCAGCCTATTGGCGGTAGCTGGGTAGAGCATGACACGAATATGCCTAGTGGAGAATCACTTGTTCGCCAATTCTTATATGGTCAACGATTCTTCGAGAGCCACTTCGGCGAACGTTGCAAGACGTTCTGGCTGCCAGATACCTTTGGGTATTCAAGTCAGCTACCACAGCTGTGCCGTCTTGCTGGGATGAGTCGTTTCTTCACCCAAAAGTTAAGCTGGAACAACATCAATAACTTTCCCCACACAACATTCCGTTGGGTCTCTCTCGATGGTAGCCAAGTCATATGTCATATGGCACCCTCGGAAACATACACTGCTGATGCGCATTTTGGTGATGTGAGACGTAGCGTAACGCAACACAAGTCGATGGACCAAGACAAGACGTCGTTACTCATGTTCGGCAAAGGTGATGGTGGAGGGGGACCCACATGGGAGCACTTGGAGAAGCTCCGAAGGTGCCGAGGAATAAGTGACAATGTTGGTCTGTTGCCTCGAGTCAACATGGGTGTCTCGGTCGAGGACTTCTTCGATCGGCTGGAGAAGAAAGCAGAAGATGGAACTGAATTCGTTACTTGGTATGGGGAGCTCTACTTCGAATTACATCGTGGCACATACACTACGCAAGCCAATAACAAATGGAATAATCGGAAAACAGAAATCATGATGCATGACGTCGAGTACCTTGCTACTCTAGCCTCAATGAAGGACACCTCCTACAAATACCCGAAGAAGGATATCGACGATATGTGGGAAAATATCTTGCTCTGTCAATTCCACGATTGTCTTCCTGGTAGCTGCATCGAAATGGTCTACGATGATTCGGACGAGCTTTATGCCAAAGTTTTCAAGACTGGTGAGAAAGTCATGAAAGAGGCTCTGTCTACTCTTGGCTTCTCAAAACACGGTGTCACGACCGCAATTAACACTCTCCCCTGGCCTCGTGCAGAAATCATGAAACTTCCCAACGATTTGGAATCCAAAGGCCCGGAATACGTTTTAATCAAGGGAAATACGGGTGTCATCCCAGCCGAGTCACTTTCAGATCCATCTAAAAGCGTCAAATCCTCAGCATCCATTAAAGAGATCAAGAAAGGAGTCTTCCAGCTGTCAAACAACCACTACAGACTCCAGGTAGAAGGTGGGGCAATAACTTCATTGTTCGATCGTTCAGAGAATCGCCAGATCATCGCCAAAGGTGGGAAGGCCAACCAGTTTGTCATCTTCGATGACAAGCCGCTGTACTGGCAAGCTTGGGATGTAGAGGTCTATCATCTGGAATCTCGAGAGGAGCTACCCCCAGGCAAAAGCGAGATTGTTGAGCACGGTCCTCACAGGGTAAGCTTGATTACTGAAACCAAGATCAGCGAGCGCAGCTGGATCAAGACCACAATAAGCCTAGCCGCTTGTATCGAAGGCCAACCGAGTTACATCGAGATGGCCAGCGAGGTAGAGTGGCGGGAAAACATGAAGTTCCTCAAGGTCGAATTCCTGGTGGACATTGTGAACACTGAAGCGTCGTACGAGACTCAATACGGAATCATTCGACGGCCGACCCATTACAATACGAGCTGGGATATGGCGAAGTTTGAAGTCTGCAGCCATAAGTGGGCAGATTTGTCAGAGAACGGTTATGGTGTATCGGTCCTGAATGACAGCAAATATGGGTTCGCAACCTGCGGTAACATGATGCGTCTGTCACTCCTTAGAGCGCCCAAAGCTCCAGACGCTCATGCCGACATGGGTAAGTCAAATCCCTTCAATTGATATAAACTCTTTTCTTCGCCATATCTCCCCACCCACGCATCCAACTAACCAGCGCCCCCTAGGTCGCCACCACATCCGCTTCGCCATCCTCCCCCACGCCGGCCCCCTCGACTCCCGCACCATCCGCACCGCGTATAACTTCAACCACCCGATGCGCCTCTACGCGCATCCCCCTTCCACACTCGCCGCCACCACCTCCCTCCTCAGCGCCATCACCCTGACCGGTTCCCCAGCTCTCATCCTCGACTGCATCAAGCGCGGCGAAGACGACGATGATGTCAGCAGGGGGGAGCTGCCGAAGCGAAAGGGCAGGAGTGTGGTTGTGAGGGTGTATGAGAGTTTGGGCGGGAGGGCAAGGGGGGTGCTGAGGAGTGGGTTGGATGTGAAGGGTTGTGTGAGGTGTAATGTGCTGGAGGATGACGGGGAGGGTGTGATTTGGGTGGATGGGGCCGCGCATATTGAGTTGAGGGCGTTTGAGGTGGCGACGTTTAGGTTGGTGTTGTGAGGGTGTTGGGGGTGGGGTTGGGGTTTGTAAGTGGAGAGTGGAGTAGTGGGCTAGGAAGGGTATGAGCTGTGAAGGCTCAGGTGTGTGCTTTGTGTGGGTATGGGTTGTGAGGGTGTGGGTTAAGGATGGGGGACGAAGAAGGAAGCTTGAGTATGGTTCATCGCAAAAGTACACGGTAAAGGTTTCAATTCCGTGGGATTCGCGGCTGCGTCTCATCGCCATCTACGGGGACCGGTATTTTGGATTTTATGCATCTCCATCCCGATCTCCAGCATCTATTAAGCACGCTCTTTCCCTCTTAACCCATGAACTTTCTATACATGTACAACCATAGAAAGAAATAGACAATCTTCTATAACAAAGGATTCGACCGATACTCCGGCACGGCGCCGTTAAGCTCTGATTTCTTCGCCTGGTTTTCCCCCTCAATGCCGTTCGCCACATCCTCGTCTTCCCGCTCCGCTAGGAATTTCTCCGCTTCGAGCGCTGCGATGCAGCCTGATCCTATGCAGTCGAGATTTGTCAGCAACTATTGATCTCCTACAAGAAGACAGCCCTCGCAAAGTGAGAAGATGGGTGTGCACATACCAGCACTAGTAATCGCCTGCCTATACCGTTTATCCTGCACATCCCCGGCCGCAAACACGCCCTCCACATTCGTATAGCTCGTTCCCGGCTTCGTAAGCACGTATCCCTCGCCATCGCAGTCCACCTGGCCCTGAAACATCTTGGTCGCTGGATCGTGGCCCACGGCGTAGAAGAGCCCGTTCGCCTTTAGCTCCTCTTCTTGCCCGCTCTTGATGTCTTTGATCCGTAGCCCGGTCATGAGGCCTCGGTCGCCGGGCTCGCCCGTGACTTCGGTGGCGACGGTGTTGTATCTGATGGTGACTTTCGGGTGCGAGATCAATCGCGTCGCCATCGTTTTACTCGCGCGGAGCTTTTCTTTGCGGACGAGCACGGTGACGTGGCTTCCATATTTGGTCAGGAAAATCGCTTCCTCGGCTGCGCTGTCGCCGCCTCCTATCACGACCAGGGGCTTTTGGCGGAAGATGGGCACGGCGCCATCACAGACGGCGCAGGCGGAGATGCCGTTTTGCCAGTATTTTTCCTCGCCTGAGAGGTTGAGCCGGCGGGCTGAGGCGCCGGTGGCGATGATGAGGGCGGAGGCGGTTATGGGGGTTTCGGGGGCGTTTTCGGAGAAGAGTTTGAAGGGGCGGGAGGAGAGGTCGACGTGGGAGATTGTTTCAGTTTTTATGTCTGTGCCGAAGCGGAGAGATTGCGCGCGCATGGCGTCCTAGTCGGGGGGAAATCATCGTTAGCCATTGGGATTTTACAAAGGGAGAGTGGGGCGAAATACCATCAGTTCTTGCCCGCCAACGCCGTCAGGAAAACCAGGGTAATTCTCGACGTCTGTCGTTGTCGTGAGCTGCCCACCAGCGGCTATGCCATTAGCGAGGAAGCCTTCGTAGAGCACAGGTTTCAATTCTGCTCTTGCCAGGTAGACCGCTGCGGTATGGGCAGCAGGACCAGAGCCGATTATGATAACGCGGGAGTGCATCCTTCTGGTTTGGGTGCCCGAGGGCCGGGACAGGTGGGGAAGCTGGGCCGATGGGGCGGGACTCCTCTGCTGGATAGATGCGATTGCTGCAAGGGAGACACTGAGGCTGGAGCGGAGGGGAGAGGTGGCGGCGCGGCGGAAGGTGGAGGAGAACAGTTTGGTGGTGGCTATGGGGTGGTAGAGAGGAGAAATGTAGAATCTACTTGGAGAAAGTAGATGGGCTTTTATGTTGGCTCCAGGTAGGAAATAAGATGAAAGAGCGGAGACTGGCGCTGGAAGTAATATAGTTTAGTGCTGCAATTGTATTTGAAATGCACAATGTTTTGTCAATTGTAAATCGAGTATTATTACTCTAGTGGGGGATGTATTTCTGGGAGGTCAAGGCCGGAGTAGGGCTGCTGAGCCTCGGCAGTCGGCACAGGCCCGAGTACATACTAAGCAGGGGAAAGGAAGATGCTTCCACAACTTCGATTCCACATCACTTCATGCACAACAGCACGACAAATGATTGGCTTTCCAGGTGACGCGAATACAACTTGAGACGGTAAGGAAGCTCATCATAGCTCAGCCTGTGGAATAGGATGCCACCATTCACCTTGTCAGTAGTTGTTATATATGGGTCCAGGGTTCGACTTGTATCTCCTATCTCCAGAGATACTACTCAAAATCTTACATCGTTCCGAACGGCAGCGTTGCGTTTCGAATCGAGCATCAGTTGCTTGGCGTCAACTTCGTCTCGAGAAAAGGTAGAAAGAAAAATACTTTGAAGCAAGTGTCCACCTCGAGTGTGTCGGTATAGATGATTATAAGCTGGAAAGACCAAACGATCCCAAAAGGTCTGACGACTGACATCGTTGTCAAATGGAAAACAATCCCGTCGATCGTCTATGCTGACTGGAGACCTGAGGCTAACTATCACGTTCTTCATTCAAGCCGTAGTGGAGCTAACTAAATCCGGTCAATATCAAATTCTACTCCTTGTGCCAAAGCATCCGGTCACGCCACTACCATCCAGGAAGCAAGCGCTTTCATGCTTCCTTATATTGAGAAACTATATGGCTTGAATCTAGATGATTTAGAATGAGCCTTCCTGAGCCTTCCTTTACTGGATCACACTCCCCCCAGAGATCCGAAATCTAATAGACCGCTATACAAAGGCCTGAGTTCTTTGTGTATTTACACCATCTCTATTCTTCTCACATGGTATTGCAGTATTTTTGAGTGTATGTCATCGCCACGCGTGAAAGAGTGGCTTGTGGCCATGACAAATACCCTCTTCATTATGGAGAAGCTTTCTTCCTTCTCAGCTTATGATGGATACATTATCTGCTTTCTCATTCATGTTGGTATTTACATCTTTGGAAGCGGTTGTGTGTATAGTAACGATTCACTGATATCCCAATTCCCACACGAAAAATTTGCGGCTATTGCACACGAAGTCAAGCTTCCGTCTCACAGTGGTATGGAGAAGCCTTTTTGGAAGACTCCAATCTACGGCGTAATCTCCGTATCTATTGACACTTCTGTCAGCAATCACAAGCCTCTACCACCATCGCCCTCCATCGTCTCTCTTTCCAGCGTCTACAGTACCTCGGAAGAGGAAAAAATGAACACACATCAGAGGAGTAGAAAGGACGCAATATTACCACCACATATTTTTCTTCAACCATCAACATACAGTTCGAGTACCTCAGGGTTACCGGATCCAATACCACTTAGACCACAATTAGCCCGCAACGAGCAGCTTCATCCAGCCTCAGATTGGTCTGTAGAAAAGCAACGGGCACAAAAAGCAAGGTCAGAAAACTTGCCGTTGCCGAGTCACGAGCAAATACCGGCACGGCTGAGCGGTGAATATCCCACGGAGTCACCCTCAAAATTACATCATAATGGCCGTGCGAAAAGTGCAGAGCAACACGCTGGCAACTACGAGTGTGTCTTACACACAAGATCTTGTGTCATTCCTAGCTTCAACCCCGAATCCTACAACGCAAAGCTATCTCCCTCCGCAATGACATCAAGAATCACAGACGTTGTTGATAACTCCCTCTGCCCATCTCCACTGAGAGTCAGCGGTACCGACCAGATCAAGGAAACAAGCCGCTTTTCTTACTCGTCTTCCGATGGCGATAGCATCCATGCGGGATTTCGAAACTCGCTCAAATCTCGTGCCAGAAAGGCACTCCATCGACGACGAAGCTCCGTCGAAGCGCCAGAGCAAAGGCCATCTTCATCAAGATCTTCCCACAGAAGACAATCAAGCCTTCAACAGGGTCTCTCAGATGGCATTCATGACATGTACGAGACCCTAACAAGCCTCTCCACAACCAAAACCAGAAGGTCCCGCCTGTCAGATGAGCTCTGCAGCCCTCCCATTCCCCCCAAAGCCGCCCAAATCCTCGGTACAAGTTCCCCCATCAGATCCCCCAAATCGCCACCTCCCAAGACCCCCAAAACCCCCAAGTCCGCAAGATTCACCTCCCATCACGGCTATGCCTCCGTCCCGTTCTCGGAAAACTATCTGAGACCGGTAACGCCGACGGCAGACGCGGATCGTGAGCCGAGCTCAATGGCGGGGAAACTGGCGTTGGTGTTTCAGAATGGGACGCAGCAGATTGAGGCGGCGGTGGGGTTGGGGCCGGAGAAGGTGAAGCGGACGAAGGCGGAGAAGAGGAGGGAGGAATTGAAGAAGAAGATTGTGGTTGTTTGTAGCGAGGAGAGAAAGTGGTAAGGGAGGGGGGGGGGGAGGGGTGCGAATAACAGGTATGCATTACATGGGAGAGCTTTCGACTCTGTCATTCATATCATTACTCATGTAAATAACCCGATTTTGAATGAATACGGGTTTTAAGCCTTGGTATCGCTGCTCTCACATCTTCACATCACGCCCTTCGGTCCGTCAAGCAAAGTCAATTCACCTCCTGCTGGATCCGTTCTGATTGATCGCCTCACAATCGCAGCTTTCGTAGGTCAAGATGTTTGTTTTTCGGACTAGCCGGAAGCATATTTCTTTATCGAACTTCTGCCAGTCCCTTCACCTTGACGAGCTTGAACGGCGGACCACCGCAGTGAAGCCTTCGTATCTGCAAGAAATGAATTTAAACTCAGAATCTGTTGGGACCTGTAATGAATTTCTTCTTCAATCTTGCGGCTTGTTGCAGCAGCCCTTCGATTCACTCTTCAGCATAGCCCCAACAATACTTTTCTTCTAATATATGATACGATACCGTTCCCCATGGCCAGGAATATGTGGTTTTCGGGTCGAGTTCGTCTTCGAAGAAGTAAAATTTCTTCAGACATCTTAGGAGCTGTTGATATTGTCGTTATTTGATATTCCTTACCACACAGCTACATTACATTCGAAAGTCCTGCAGATTCCTCTGGCTCCAATTCTTCTTCCGCAATGTGTCGCTCTCACTGGGAGGAATATAACTGTGGTGGAGCCCCGAGAGAAATCGCTCGCATTTGGTGCGAGAAACAAAATCGAAACGAGCCCTTCCACAAACACGATCATGAGTGTAAACTCAAAGCTAGATGCAAGGACTGCAATCGTTGCAGGGAGGAACGGGCTATGATGGAAAGGGCAACGAGGCAAAGAGACTACTTTCTTAGCGCGCCGCAAGTAGAGCAGCGGAGTAATTTCGAAGAGCAGCTTGAGGGTCAGATGCGATCAAGTCGGGAAGCATCTTTGGCTCGCTACCGAAAGTTAAGGCAACCTCCTTATCTGAATACAGAGTATGGTTGGCGCCCGTATCTTGGCTAGAGGCTCTCGAAGATGGATTCGGATAGAAATCGGGCTTCAGGAATGACTGAGGTTCAAGGCTGCAGTGGAGGGCAGGAGACGGACTATCCTCGCCGGCCGCTTGGCAACCTTTCTTTGTGGTTAACAGGTAATTTGGGAACCAGCATGGAATCTTAGGGCTTTGACTGTTGATTTGAATATGATGATATTATGGTTTTTAGGTGGAAAAGTTTGGTACGGAGTATTCCTCTTTTGCGGATTCCGAGGGGGGGATTTGATGAGAATGGCTTGTTGTTGTAACTTCAATAAACTAAACAGCATTTGGGCTTGAGTTTTACCACATTCAAAGAACTCTATATGAGCCCTTGAAACAAATCACGACCGACAATCTTCCTCGATGTTGAAGTTGAAGTTGAAGTTGAAGAGTGGAGGTGATCTAAGTCCGACCTAAATCCGAAGTTTCAGCCCTGTGCTGACAGCGCTTAGCGCTGGCCATCCGCGCGGTACCCTAGGCTTCAATGTCATTACCTTACTTTGGTATGTAGTACGTACAGCTGTCAGGAAGCTATTCATCAAATTCAATGCTGGACCCAACATACCCAGCATAGCAAAACAACGCAAGCAAGATGCATCCGTGATCCGGAAGCGGTCCATACCACTTTATCCTAGACATGCCCGCCGATTACAATGCCACCGCCCGATCCCTAGCCTTACCCATATCCCCTCCGCGATCTCCCAAAGGCTCAAGCCAACCGTCCCGAACATCATGGTCGCGCCACCGCTCGAGCCAGACCTTCCCCCGCAATCAATCCTCCGGGGGACGATTACGAGACAGAGTCGTCGATAAGATAGAACGGATACAGCGGCAATCCCTTCACATAGTAAAGCGGTTGTCGCCCCTGCAAAGAGTAGCTGTGGCTGTAGCGGTTTTGACGGCGTTGACGTTGACTATACTGTTCTTCGTTTTCAACGAGCAGATCTTTGCATGGTTGGAACCTATAGCCGTGAAATGGAAGAATTTAAGAGGCGGATGGCTGATCCTTTGGGCTATGACTTTCATGACTGCATTTCCACCTATCATCGGGTATTCGACTTGTGTAACTATCTCTGGATTTGTTTATGGGTTCCCAATAGGGTGAGGTTTTTTGGCAAATTAGCAATATCGTTGGAGGGCCATTGCTGACCTCATCTTCATAGGTGGTTCATTGTCGCCGCCGCTACCATCATGGGTTCCTTCTGCTCATTCCTGGTATCGCGCACAATTCTCTCAGGTTTCGTCAAACGCCTCGTAGCAAACGATCCTCGCTTCGCAGCTCTCTCCCTAGTCATGAAGCATGACGGCCTAAAACTTCTCTGCATGATCCGGCTCTGTCCGCTCCCATATTCGCTCTCAAACGGAGCAATGTCAACAGTCCCAACAGTGCAACCACTAACATACGCCCTTGCGACCGCAATCGCTACGCCAAAGCTCTTGATCCACGTATTTATAGGGTCAAGACTCGCCGTGATTGCCAAAAGCGGAGAGAAAATGGACGCAACCACGAAAGCCATCAACTGGGCCAGCATAGTCGGCGGTATGATCCTTGGTGCTTTAACCGGATGGCTTATATATAGGAAAACCATTGCCCGCTCCCAAGAACTCGAAGCCGAAGAGCGGCAAGACGGCCGGCATTCCACGACCCAACCCGAGGACTTCGCCGACGATTCGGAAGCGCAGGCCGTAACCCCAACGTTGCTTGAGGACGACCAAATAGATTTTCTCGATTACGGGGTTGCTGGTGGGGACAGGTATCAGGATGAGGCTAGTGAAGACGAGGATGTCTTTCGGATTGAGGATGAGGAAGGGGCTATTGGCTTGGACAGACAGCCCCCGCAGCGGTAGCAATGATGGGCTGTGGGCTTTGGGGGTTGGGGCAAATGGGTTGTAATATTTGGATGGGGATTGCGGGCATGGCATGTTGCATTGGGGGTGCAATATAGATTAGACTTATTTGGGAGCGTTAGTCAACGACCGCCTGCGTACAGAAAGTTTTAGATGATACCTTAGATCTAGATATATTAGCGGCCTTAGAATTCAACATGTATGACATCCAACGAGGTCCTATATGTTGCAACCGAACCTTCTAGTCTTACTATGTCTTTACTAAGAATTGGTGGATCGGACGAGCAGTTACGGAGACAGGGGAGTAGGACTCGTTGCTTTCGTGGGTAATGCAGCACTGAATACTGCGCCCAGAAGCCTTCCACTTTCTGCTATTGAAGTTTGGGTTCTGAGGGTTGGTAGGGCTGAATATTCATCAGCCTTGTTGACTAAGCAGGATACCTAGGTACGGCACCTCCACGGTCCACCCAACGTCTTGACAGGGAAGACAGGCTTCTCTTAATCGAAGCGGCGCGTGTACCAAAGTCCAAGCGAAGAAACCGTTGAATCCGGCTATACGAGTTCATGTTGGAGTAGGAAGTCGTCGTTCTTCTTTCCAGTCCGGTCGACCTCTGTATTTACCCTCTTTTCTCCACAGTCCGAGCTGTAATGGACAACGACTTCGACAGCGTCTCATGGAGAAACGAGCCAGAAGATGACTCTTCCAGACCCGATACCGCAGGCCCCAGCGACAACGTACACCGAGATTTCTCCAGCACCAATGGGAAGAGAAGAATGACCACCCCCCCACCACAGGCAGGACGGAATGCGGATGCCGTGGATCTTGCAGGAATTGGAGATGGAAGGCTTGACTGCACCGTTGATTCACCAAAAAAGGAGAACGATGCAACGAAAGATGCCTATGTGTCATATCTTGTCACCACACACGTACGTTTAGGCCGCCCATGGTCTGAGGACTCTGTCTACAACATCCACCAGCTAACCCTCAACTGTTTAGACGGACTTCAAATCCTTCCAAGCTCCCACCTTCAGCGTACGCCGCCGCTTCACTGACTTCGTCTTCCTCTACAAAACGCTTTCGAAAGATTACACCCAGTGCGCCGTTCCTCCCCTGCCCGACAAACACAAACTCGAATACGTCCGTGGTGACCGCTTTGGCCCTGACTTCACCTCCCGTCGAGCCCACTCGCTCCATCGCTTCCTTAAACGCCTCTCACACCACCCCGTCCTTCGCCGCTCCTTGCTCCTGACCATCTTCCTTGAATCCCCCGACTGGAACGCGCACATGCGCTTACGCCCATCGAGAAACAGCATGTCGGAAAGCAACAGCCTTTTAGATAGTGTCGCCGATACCTTCGTCAACGCCTTCAGCAAAGTCCACAAACCAGACAAACGCTTCATCGATGTGCGGGAAAAGGCCGACAAACTCGACGAAGATCTCTCTAACGTTGAGAAAATCGTTGCCCGCGTGGGGCGCCGGGAAGCAGACCTCGAAACAGACTACTTCGACCTCTCCACCCAGTTCATGCGCCTAATCTCTCTCGAGTCCGGCGTCGAAGCTCCCCTCCATTCCTTCGCCCAAGGGGTCGAACAAACCGCCAAAGGCCTGACCGGACTAAAAGAACACACCGATCAAAACTACCTCGGCTCGCTGCGGGACATGGAAGCCTACATCGTCTCCGTGAAAGCGCTCCTCAAAACCCGCGAGCAGAAACAACTCGACTTCGAAGCTCTCACCGAATACCTCGCCAAAGCCGTCGCCGACCGCGACACCCTCGCCTCCACCCCCCCGCACCCAAATCTCAGCAACCCCAGCAACTTCATCCGGAGCAAAATCGAAGACGTGCGCGGCGTCGACCACGAGCAGTCCCGAAGGGACAGGGTGCGGAGACTAGAATTGTCGATTGAGAAACTAACGCGGGACGTCGAGGAGGCGAAACGAACAACGGAAATGTTCGACGAGGAGGTGATAAGGGAGGTGGCGGATTTTGAGCGCATCAAGGCGCTCGAGTGGCGGGATACGTTGGGAGAACTGGCGGATAAGCATGTGGAGTTTTATAGCGGGGTTGCGAGCGTGTGGGAGGGGTATCTGAAGGAGATGGAGGCGGAGGGGGACATGGTTGAGGGGGTAGCTTGAAGCTCCAAGGGGGTTGGGGATGGCGTTTTGATGACTGAGAGATGTGATGTGTGCATGATGAGTGGGTGGGTGGATGGGTGCTTTGTTATCAGCGAACGGCGTCGGAGGTTAAGCACAGCATAGCTTGTTGAAAGAACATGTTGGAGTCACCGAAACATGTCAGTACATGGCTATTTCGGTATTTCCAATATGCTTTGCCTTTTCCGCTACAGCTCATTAACACTACCTTCTCGCCAGTAACGTTATACACGCTCCGCGAAAGCGAAACTACCCAATACTGTAATCTTTAAAAAAGGCCCCCTTCTTCTCCCTCCCTTCTGTGATCACTCCTCCCCTCCCTTAACGCTACTACTTCCCCCCAAACGTCTCACTCAAATATCTTTTCCACTTCGGCTGCTTCGCTCCATACGCCTCAATCCCACTATACCCCCTCGGTTCCTCCTGCCTCCCGTATCCATCTTCTACGTCCTGGAATCCCTGTCCGCTCTGCCCCTGCAACCTCAGCCCCGTCGGTGTGACATTACCACCGTTATTATTAATATCACCACGAGGACTTTCGTCGCTCCCTACCCCCATCATCCTCTCCGCCTTGCTGAGTTTTCGCCCGGGGTATCCCGAATTCTGCGGTTGTGCCGTAACGTGCGCCGAGTATCCCGTTTCCTGCGTGGCGCTGGGGTACCTCTGCAGATCCCCCCCGCGGTCGTCCCTTCGAGCAGTAGCTGGTCGCGTGCCGAAATTCTGTCCTAGGAACTCCATCCCCCCGTCGTCGTCTGGGCGCTGTTGCTGTTTCGGGGTTCCTCTTGGAGCTGCCCCGGCGCCGTCCATCGCCCAGTCCGGTTTGTTCCTCTGCGTCAAGTTCCTCTCGGGCATACTCCCGTTCCGCCCATTGTACCAATCTCGCCGCTGTCCGATAGCAGCCTCATCAATTCCCTCATCGCTCCCAATCTCACTCTCACTCTTACCCCAATTCCCCTGCCCCTGCCCTGCCGCCAACCCCGGCTCCTTCTTTCTTCCCGTATGCCTCATCGTAGTAAGTCTTTTCAGCACATTTCTTGTCTTCTTATAGTCTAAAATATTCGGGTCTCCAGGCCCTGCATACCGAAGAGCCGGGACCAGCAAGCGGTAAGGAGCCGTAATGCCTGCGGGGTCCCTTTGGTTAACTTCACAGTTGAGCACGATATCGAGGCCCTGCTCGAGATTGATATGGCCAGTGATGTCCTCGTCATTATCGCCTCGGGTTGCGGCTCTTTCGCTCATGTTTGTGGGCCGGCGGTGGAAGTTTCCGGGGCGTGGCGGGGGCGCGGAGCTGTGGCGCATCATGGTGCTGCTGCCGTTGCCGTCGAGGTTGGGCGGATTTGCTGGGGATTTCCCGGGGGTATTAAAGAAGCCGTCTCCTGTTGGAGATGCGGCAGAGGCCGATTGGGGGCGGTATTCGTTAGACGGTGGATATTCATTTGAAGGTGGGGGACCGCGTCCGGAAAGACGCCGAATCAAGTTACCGGGTCTGACGTCGCCTCTGGTGAGTGAGAGAGTCCTCTGGAGGCGGTTGGCTGGGCGTGGGGATCCTTGACTCTCTGTTTCAGGTTCGGATTCTGGAGGTGTAGGAGGAGGCGTGGAGCCTGGATGATATTCTCGTATAGAACACCAGTTCCTGCGTGGGAGAAGGTGTTTATTATTTCTCGGCTTGCCGTCAACGTCGTGAGTGAACATAGGTATCATGTTTTCGTCAGTCTGAGATGCGGTCAGTCCCTTACCCATAATTATCACGAGGTTCCTTACCTCAGCGTCAAAATGATGTATCTTATTACGCTTGTTCAGTATATCTCCCATTACTTCTGGAGGAGGCGTATTGACGATTGCCGAGGAGATGATATTAGCCATATACCGATGATCCCTGTCCTTGGGTACCTTCAGCTTTGGATTCGAGTGAAATTGACCGATTGCCGCTAAGTGTACATCGCCACTGCAATACCTATCAGTGGATGAACATGGTGTTCGAAATTGTACGCGCTTACCCAAGGATTGTCACTCTAACGGACTTCTCAGCAGCTAACTCCTGAAGCTCCTGAATGAACCAGTTCCTCTCTTTCTTGTGTCTCTTTGCTGTCCAATGATCGTCAAGGTCATCCAGAATCTCCACACCACCATCAAACTTATTGAGGAAGCCCCCAAGCATTCCAGTCCTCGCAAGCGCCTTCACTGGGTCCATCAATCTACTTGTCAGCAATGTTTCGAGCCAGACTAATCTCGGGTAAGCGATGGGGACTCCTAGAAGTACGATTAGATGTCTTGTTTCGCCCTCGATGATCTCTCGCCGGCATCGATCGAAAATCAGCTCATAAGACGCCTCACTCAAAATTTCATCTCGCTGTGAAAGTTCAGTATATCTCGCGACAAGAAATGGAATCAAGGCTTACCATGCGCTCTGTTCGGGCGTCAATGCCAAGAAAAGCAACATGCTTCCCAAGAAACATGAAAACGCTCCTGCTGAGCTCGTTGATGTAAGGCCCTGGCGCAGCGCCCAGTAACCAGCTGGGCTCATCCGCTTGGCCTTCATCCACAACGCTCTGATGTTGGAACAGCATGTAGTATTTGAATGCGACCTCGCCAAGACCGCAGAAAACCGGTGTACTCATGAAGTGATGTGGATACGAACCATAGCCATCGATAATATCTGTGCCATAAATTAGCCAAAGCAGCCGCCTCATCATACAGTGTTCTTTGGGGTGAAAAGTAAGTAGAAGGATCTCAATTGGGAGCGTCATTCAACGAAATGGGCCCGATGAAATGCAGAAAATACCTACCATGGTCGTCCCATATATTGATCATTGCAATTTGAGAATTAGCCATGCCGAAAAGACCTTGTGAAAACCACATGGAGTACCTTTCGAGGTAAAAGTTCTCCAATTCGTCCCTCATTTCGGAGGTAAATTTTGCTTCGTGTTTGTGGTGGGGGTTCTTGATGTTAAGCCATTGTTGGAAGAGCTTGGTCTGGGTCATTACAGCATCGTTATAAACCTGATCTCCGCCGCCTAACATCGCATGGAATGGTCGAGTCTGATGACTGTTGAGCACGTCACGCCATAGAGGGTCAGGGCCGGAAAATTCAGCTGGACTACGAACGGATTAGCAATCAACTCGGCGCAAGGTATAATAACGTACTTGACACTCATGCTGAAGCCATTGCAGCTATGGAACATCACGTTCATGGTCTGTCCCTTAGCAGGTACCCAAAACCCTACCGACGCAGAGTTATTGATACGGTACGCGATCCGAGCTTGATGAGCAACAAGCTCAATCTCTAAGTTGAAGCGCCAGAACGTACAGCCCCGTTCTGCATGCAGTCTCACACCCCGGACTTCTTGGCCTTTCATTGGCTTTCGCGCATTACCAGGGCGATCATCGATGTTGGCTGGCTTCTGGGGATTACCGCGGCCAGGGCGGAAGTCAGGCGTGCCGTAAGACGTTGGGACAGCTGCTGTGCGAGTTTCTTCATACAAACCAGTATCGTCTTCCACTCGCGATAGATCTGCTTCTTGGTCGAGATCTTCTACTGGCTTCACATATACAGTCTTCCCAGTCCTTGAGAGTTTCGGAAGCCCTGCAATAGGATCGATATACTCCGCAGGAAGATCGTAACCGCTGTCTCCGTCTACTCGCTGTGGTGGCGGGGGTAGAAGGTCCATTGGCTCAGGGTATACTCGTAATTTTGGTGCAGGTTTGTAAGTGGACTCAGCGTCCAAAGTCACAATCATTACGCTACCTCTCCAGTACTCGCGCTCGGTGCTCGATGGAGCACTACGGCTGCTTGTGCTTTGTTGTATGTCTCTCTTCAGACCGGTATAGCGGAGTAATGGGCCACACTTAAGATACAGCGGCGGATTGAAAGAGTCGGTTTTTGGGGCTGCACGTATGCGGATAGCCCGCATACTTTTGATTAGCTCTTTGCTCATGTATGGCTTACAAATATGATCTTCATGATAAATGTCGTGCTCGGAAAGATGCGGGCATGAATAGGAATACGCAGAAGACAGACTGAGATCTGGGTTTAGACCTGCATGATGTGATAGAAGGGGATTGTAATACTCAAGCCAAGAACGCTTTTTTGAATTGTCCTTCAAAAGGACCTCGTTCCCTACATAGGGCCTGACATTGGCCTTACCGAACGTTTGCAGCAAATTTTGGGATGGTCCCGAAGCTCTCAAGCCCCGAGTAGAAAAAGAAAACTGAATCGTACCGTAGTCATCCTGGTAACTGCCTTTCGCTGATTGCACTCCACTGCTGAGCTCTTTCTTCGCATTCGCCGAACTCCGTTGACTCCCACTTTTACCGCCTTCCCACCATGCCTTCTGGGTAGTCGCGGGGCTACTTTGCGTGTTGTAGTCCGCCGCTGTAAGCCGCGCAGTGCCGCCCTGCCTCCACTCATCAAGAGGTCTGGGCTCCGCATTAGTGTCGTGAGACTGCTTTTCTGCGTTCCTCTGGCCATGATGCAGGATATCTGATAGATGGTGCTTGTGATGAACTGGCGTTTCAACAGCACCTCCTTGGGTACTGCCAAATCCGACCTTTTGTTTAGCTCCTATTCCGGAAGCGGTCTGAGGAGGTATTCCATAATCATTAGCCTGGTTATGGCCGCGGATAGCGTGCCCTGGCACAGGATCGGGTGCACCACCGTACGCAGCAGCAGAATCATCACGCTGAGACGGCCGAGTTCTCTGACTATATAACTCCTGCTGCGCTGTTGGGACTTGTCTTGAGGATCCATTGCCCATTTCTAATTGTCCTTCGCTATATCCTGCCTGCTGCGATCGCTGCGCTCCCCTTGAACCCGGACTCCTATCCAATTGCAGGTCCGCACCTTTCTGATCAGGAAGGTAAGGCCGCTGGGCTGTGTTATCTAGCTGAGTTTTTAGGCCCGGGTTTCGATTCTCTACCCGTCCACTACCCTCGAATCGTACACCCCTTCCTGACGACTGCTCCGGTCCCCAAACGTCAGCGACACTTCCGGTTGTCTGTCGTGTGCGATCCCGAGGTGAAAGCTGATGAGTGGCTGGTGAATTATGTCGGGGTCCAGGCTGCTGGTATACGTCCCTTTGCAGGGGTTCTGGCAGCCTTTCAGTGCGCGTGCCGTTTCTGCCCCCAACGTGGCCGTGTTCGGCATGAAAGTTGTCCGAACCTCCAGCAATGTCCCGGGGAAGCGGTTCTCCTTGCACCCCCCTAGGCTGGCCTAATGACTCTTTTCTACTACGAACGCCAGTGTCTGCCGAAACGTGTCTAGATGATGTGCGATTGACAGCAGGGTCGACGTCGACGCTCGTCCTGCGCTGTCCGCCGTTGGCCAACGACTCCCTCAGCTGTTGTTCTGCCTCCGCTACACGAGCTCTTTTCTCTTCTTTACTTATATCGTTGAGTTTCACCTCGAGTTTCTGTAGGGGTGAACGGTCCGCCGCCCACTCTGAGCGCGGCTCTGTTAAGCCAGTAGAGCTACGTCTAGTATTAGAGCGAGACGGAGCGGATGTGGCATCTTTGTATGTTCTAGAAATATTTCGTTCGACGGCTATCTGTGGAGAGTTCTGGTCTGGAGATTGATGTTGTCTTTGCGCGGCGATGCCTGAAAATTGCTGTTGAGTAGCTGGACTAACAAGTGGAGGTTCGAGCGATTTCACAGCCGGGTGATGGCTTTGAGGAGAATCTACGCCAGCAGGGCGGTTGATGCTTCCACGCCGTTTGTGTCTGCTGATCTGGTCAGCTGAGATCGGGTCATCTGGTTCAAAATGATTCCTTGGTGGACTCGTAGGTATAAATCCCGCGTCGCCAGGAATTGCACGAGCTCGCGCAGCGAATGACGTTGAGTTGTTGTTCCTAGAACTGCTGGAATGGCCATTGACATAGGGGTCACGATAAGACACCGGTGGAGCTCTTGGTACCTCAGGAGCTGGAGGTTGAGGAAAACTCTCCAGCTGCGCCTTCTCATTAGGACCAGTCCCGCTTGCTCTTCGCCTTCGAGAGGCTTTTCTTGCCATGCCATTCTGGGTCGTGCTATCCAAAATGGGAGACCGGTCCAGCGCTTCGGAAGGTGGGATGGAAGCGTGTAAAGGAAGCTTGGGATCAACTCTTATAGGCTCTAGAATGATTGCAGGAGCTGAAGCATATTGAGAACGTGAAGGTCCCTGTCGAGTCTCCATATTTTCGGTACAGAGTTTCTTGGAATTCAGTGACGACCTATACAAGATCGGTAGGAGAAGCTCGGGTTAGCTTTTTATTGACAAAATGACGATGGGACAACGCATCAAGGTAAAAGTGAATGCACAGGTGCGCCATGAGGGAGACACAATGTGGAAATACCAAACATGGAGGTTATTGGTATCTTCGTCAAGGACATCTTGGCCAACGAGACCGACAACGACCACGACCACGGCGAGGAGTAGATAGAATGAGCTAAAGTACGGAATACTTCCGTACCTAACCACGAGCCTTTGATCCAGCTAGGGAGCGAATGTGTTTAAAACATGTTTTTTGACTACCTTCTTTAGGCTAGCTCAAGACGTGTTTTAAACTCGTTTCTTGAAGGAGGTTTTAAACACAGGGGTGGTTTATATATAGGTAACCACTATATGCACACCACCCGCCTTTGCAGACACACCACCTGAACTTTGCAAAAACACCACCCCCCGCCACTAAGCCTAATCAGGTAATTCCAGGGTCCACCGCGTTGTTTACCTGAATATTCGCTCCACTTTTTACCTTCATTGCTACCCACCCACGCCACCGCCATGTCTATGCAATTACTTCCTCCTTCAGAGAACCTTCACTGCTCAATTGAGCTTCTTATCAAGTCAGTCAATGAACACGCTGGTCCCCAAGGCTACGCCGTCACGAAGAAGCGCTTCAAGAAGTTCAAGAAAGGCGTGATCATGAAAGTCTGACTCTGTTGCGACCGTGCCGACGTGACAAAGGTCAAAGGCCTTGAGCATCATTTTCACACTTTCAGCAGACGCAACGAATGTTCTTTTGAAGTCATCGCGAAGCTAAACGGCAACGAAGAAGACTTGACTGCTGAGAACGATTGTTGACATCTTTTCGTCAAATGTCTCAAGCATAATCACTTCGTGCCTCTTCTAGAAGCTCATTCAGTGCATCGAAAAGCGACTATGACTTCTGAGATTATACGAGAAATTGAAAAGAAGATTCGAAAGAACAGCGTCGCTGTCTTCATTCTGACAGAACTTCGTCTTGATCTTGATGAAGAAAATTCGATCTTCAAATCTCAGAATATATGAAACGCGCGCGCTCAAATCAAAGCACAATCACTAGAATTATTGACATCTACTCAGACTGTAATGAGAGCTTTAAACGATAAGAAAATCTGACACATGAAGTCAAAGAAGAAGCTTTATAGCGAGAAACTAAAGTTCTTATTCTTTACTTCGAAGTGCATGCAGAAGCTTCTTCGCGAAAATTTTGAGATCTTAATTATGAACTGCATCTACAAGATCAATAAGTACAAGATGTTGCTTCTGATTATCATTAATGTCACGTCTTTGAACATCTTCTACTACGTCATCTTCTGCTTCATGAAAGACGAAAGCTTCAACAATTATGTGTGAATTATGAAAGCTCTGAAGCGACTGTACAAGAAGCTTGTTGTCAAAGACTGAGCTAGACTAGAGATACTATTAATATAAAAGATTGATATTATTATTACTTTGATAAAATCTAAATACAAGACAATACATTAAATAATGTACAAGATGAAAGACAAAGAGCAAAAGAAAAGAATGAAAGTTCAACTTTTATATACATGAATTGAGCAGAATCAAGACTAAACAATAGTTCTATAACTTAAAATTGCAAAGATTCATGCACATGACTGAGATGATTGAAACAAAATTGCTGAAATTAAATTAAAATGATGATGATTAAATTAATGACTTGATTCATTGAACTGCAAAACAAATTCAATGAATTGAAATTATTTAAAACATCAATGATTTATGTTTTAAATCAAATTAATAATCTGACATCATGACAGTAGCTTTTCTCTTCAAGACTGAGCTTCTGCAAGATGATGAGAAAAAACAAGATGAAATGAGAAAGAATTGAAGATGAAGACTGAAACAAGATAAAAATTGATGTGAATGCATTTTAATGTGATGAAGCACAAATGAAACTAGAATAGATCTGAGTCACATCTGAGTCAAATCTGAGCAAGATATCTGAAGAGCAAGACAAAATAAGACGCATTTTAATGTGATGATGCACAGAGAATTGAAACATATCTGAATCACATCTGAGTCAAATTTAAACAAGATGTCTGAGTCAGATTTAAACAAGATTTGAGTCAAATTTAAGTAAGAAAAAAACAAAATGCAATTTAATGTGATGATGCACAGCAAAACTAAAATACATTTGAATTACATTTGAGTCAAATTTAAACAAAATATCTGAGTCAGATCTAAATAAAATCTGAGTCAGATTTGAGCTGAGTTGAAATGATGAAGATTGAACTTAAAGTTCTTGACATTGACATTGAAATATTACACATGACAATACATGTAATTCTTCAATGACAGAGTTGATGAGATGATATTCATCAAGTGCTTGCTCACAATTATTCAGAAGATGAAAAGACTTTCAAGTAAAGAAGTAATCTTCTCAATCAATGTAATACTTGAGCAAAGATGAATTATAACATTTATCATGCTTGAAGTTTAATATGCTGTTTATATATCAAAATCTTTCATCATTCTTGATGATAATAAGTTCTTGAAGTTTTTGACATTGACTTGAAAGAAAATCACTTACAATATGATTCAAAAGAATGACATGAAAGATTAAATGAATTTTCATGAATGTTGAAAGATTTAACTCAATGATCAAAGAATTATTCTTGAAAACATGCTTAATCTTAAAAAAGTCAATGTTATGATTGTTTAACTTGATAGCAAAGTGAGTGATGTTGAAATTGCAAGCATTCAATCAAACTTCATCTTTAATGAAGTATTTAAAACAAGAATGATGAAAGAGATTAACATTGAATTCATAAATGATCTGAGTTATAAGCATCTCATCATGTAGATGCTCAGTTAGTTTCTTCATTTTCTTGATGAACTTTTTGACATTGATTAACTTATTTTGAGCTTGAAACATAAAATTCTTGAGCAGAAATTCAGAAAACTTAAAGTTTAAACATAAGTTTTGACTTGAATTGATCAAGAAGAGTGATGTTAAAGTGATTAATGATGATGCATTATTAATGATGAATTTGATTTCAGAAAGTTATTTAACTCAGTCATTCTGCATGTAGTTAATGAAAACTTGAAGATAATGCTTCATGACAGCATTGATTTTCTCAATTTGATCATCAATTTCAAAATGATATATCATTGATAACTTAACATTTATCTTCAGCATTTTACACATATGCTTTCAAACATCAAAGATGAATTGTGTGTTTTGATCAGACATGAAGAATTTAAGTAAATCATGATGTTTTTCAAACATGAGCATAGAAGCAGTTAATAACTTCTTCAACTTTCATAAAAGTGATGAGAACTAAATGTCTCATTTTGATAAGATGATCAATGAAGATTAGAATATATTTATATGTGATATTCATAAAGATACTGAATGATAAAGAATTTATATAATTCATGAAAACATTATGTCAATGATGTTCAAGAATTGAAAGAAAATGCAATCATTTTTGAGTTTGTTGTTTAAAGAGTTTGAAACATGTGTATACATGATAGTTTTATATGAAATGTTGAACATACTTATAAATGTTTGATCATCAGTAAACTCAACTAATCAGTTCATAACTTTTTGCTTTTTCTGAATGATCATTGACAACATTATCATGAGTGAGCTGAATGATATGAAGACATAGTTTATTTAAGTTGAGCATGTACTTTCTTTCTTGAAAGTACAGATGATTCTTGTGTTTTTCACACTCAACTAGAGAAATCTTGTTGTGATATCATGTTTCATTGCGAAGCACTTTGATTATCTGAGCTGCGAATTTGTTATTGATTTCGATTTGCTTTCACAATGTCTGAGTGAATGTATCAGCAAAATCTTCATCAAGATTCAGAATGTCTTGATTTAATTGAAACTTGATGTTTTCAACGTTAAATTTTTTGATTTCTAGATTCATGAAAGTTAAGATTTGCAAGAATATTGAGATAATTAAGAACAAATGTAACTGAACTGAATTTAAAGCAATGATTTGTAACTGAAGCTTCATGACTTTGATGTTAAAGATATCAAGAGTGAAAGAAGTGAGATTCTTAACAATATTGAAATCTAAAACATGAGTTTTCAGAATTGTTTAATATTGATATTAATGTTGAGAATTGAATGTATCTTTCTCTTTAAAAAGATCTTCTGAGCAACGTGTCAAAGCATTCAACTTATCATCAATTTTGTCAAAATGATAAGTGATGTGATAGTTGAATTTAGACAGAAACTCACTTCAATGAGCTTGATGATGATTCAACTGCTTAGTTAACATGAAATACTTAAGATTTTTGTGATTCATGATCATCTTGATAGAATAGATAAAGTCTTTAAGCTCTGATCATCATTTCTTGAAAGCGCAAACAATGATCATGAGTTCTTTATCGTAAATTTCATAGTTACACTCAACTGAATTATGCTTCTTTAAAAAGTAAATGATTGAATGAAGAATCTTATTTTCATCATATTGAAAAAGAATGTCTTTAAACACATAGTTCAAAGCATTGATTTCTATCACAATCTTGTGATCTGAATTATAGTGACAAAGAATAATCTTGAAAGTGAAGACTTTCTTAAAAATGTTGAATGCAATCTGACATTTCTGAAATCAGATAAAGAGTACATCTTTTCTGATGAGACAAGTGAGCAAGATAGTTATTCTACTATAGTCATAAATGAATCTTCTATAAAAGTTCACGAAATTTAGAAAACTTTGAACGTCTTTAATGTTGATCAAGATGAATCAATTGACAATGATATTTATTTTAAAAGAATTCATCTTGATCTTTTTAATGATGATTATCAATTCTAAATATGAGACTTGAGTGACGTAAAACTTGCATTTAATTATATTCATCTGAAGATCTGCTTCTTGCAGCTTTCGTAAAATGAGCTTGACATGAATCTCATGCTCAAGTTTGTTATGAATCTGCATAGAGTGAATCATATAAGTGTATTCTAACTAGAAGTTCAAAGCTGAAGTAGAAAGAAGATGCAACACGACATGAGTTTTACTCACGAAGACATGCTAGATCGCTAGCGTGTCAACAACAGTTTTACTCACAAATCTATACTAATCTATGTTAAACTAATCAGACTAATCAGAAGTAACAGAGATGCATGCTCGCAACATTACTTTTCTTCTTCATTTAGTAATGTTCTCATTGCTGCAGTTCAATTGATTGATTCTTGTTGAGTCAATTTCTAACTTGACTTGTTCAAATACTTCTGATGAAAGTCATTTACAATCTTCAAGCAGTCTTCAAACTCATTTTCATCAACATTGTATCAATTTAAATTGATATCATAATCTTTTCAATTGACACGATATTGCAGTCATCTTCTGTAGTGTCTGAAGTTCAGTATGTTCTTCACTTTTCATTCATCTTCGTCATCTATCACTATAAAATCAGACGACTCATTTTGTTGTTCTTTCAGAGAATCTTTTGAATTCAATCGTAGTAAATTCAAGATGAACTCTGAATGAATCTTCATTGTCGATGACAGATTCAATTGATATGCATGTTCAATCTCAGTCAGAATCTTGAAAGATTCTAGCATCTTATCATTCAACTTCTTTGATGATCTTGCAATCATAATGTTTCTAGAATTCAGAAACATCATGTCATTTATCTTGTAAATCATTTTCTTTCAATGCTTGTTAATCTGTTTCTTCATTGTGATTCTGACTCTTGCTAATGTCTGCTTGATCAACGCTAATAATTATTTCATGTGTTCAAATATATTTTCTGCTTTGCTCGCTTGAATTCTAGCTTGAATGATCTCATATTCAGTTGAATTTAAATTGAAGCTCATATGAGAGTGAAAGTTCTTATTCAGAAAGAACGTTGATTGTTCAATTGATGATGAAATAGCATTGTTATTGATGAATTCAGTTATAAATAGTCAGATGAATCAGTCATCTTGCATGTATGAGCAATAACTTCGTAGATATTGTTCTACATTCTGATTCGCTCTTTTCATTTGATCATCAATCTGTGAGTAATAGTTGATGAATAGTTTCATCTTAATGTTGAGTCTCAGACATAAAGACTTTCAAACAATTGATATAAATTATGAATCTCTATCAAACATTATTGATCTTGATAGCTCATGAGTTCTGAAGACTCATATCAGCAGCAGCTTGACTGTTTGTTCAGCGAAAGTCTCTTCGTCATCTAATCAACAGAGTATATAATGACATTCTTTAAACAGTCGATTTATCACTGTCAGAATCGCGTTGCTTTCATCACTTTTCAATAAATCAATAATGAAATTCAATGATATGTCTTGTCATCGTTGTTCAGATATAAACAATGACTTCAATAGTTCATTGATTTGATCTCTTGATGCTTTTGATCTACAACAAACGTAACAGTTTTGAATGTAGTGTTTCATTATCATTCTCATCTTCAATCAACAATATGATCATCTTAACAAGTTTAACGTTCAATTCATGTCAGAATGATCATTGATTGAAAAATCATGTGCTTTTCTTATTAATTGAATGATCATTGACTGAGAAACTCACAGTCTATTATTCTTTCAAAGTACTTCGTTCAGTACTTTGCAATTGTCTAGACTTATATTTTGACAAGTTCTTCTGTTCTGTTCTATGACTGTTTGAATATTAATACATTGTTGATTTGTTTGATTTTCGACTATAATTCAATTCTGAATAGAAATCATCTCTTTGATCGAATCTTCATTAGCTTTCGATTTCTGTTTCAAATCTGAGTCAAATATGAGCAAGATCTGAATCAAATCTTAATCATCTTCTATTGATTGCAGTTTAAATGTGCTTACTGATAATAGCATCTGATGCTGATATAGTTTTTGATCATCATTTGATTCAACTGACTTGATGTCTGACATTCTGATCAGCGCGTCTGCTTTCAGATTCTGCTTTTCTGACTGATATATGATCTTGAAGTTATATTCAAATAACTTCTCAGCTCATTTAATCTGTCATCTGATCAGTTTCTTGATGATTATGAAGTACTTCAAATTCAGATGATTGATGAAGATCTTGATTGAAATATCAGTACATTTCAATTTGAAGCATCAATGCTTCAAGCATCGAATAATAGTCAAAAACTCTTTGTCGTAGATCTCGTAGTTGCATTCTGCAAAAATCATGTTCTTGCTATAAAAGATCACTGAATGTAGAATGTCTTCATCGTCATATTGAGACAATACTTCGTCATTGACATAGTTCAAGAAGTTCGTTTTCAGAATAGCTTCTCTGATTGAATCAAAATGCTTCAGAATGAAGACTGTTGTCATCTGTTGCTTCAGTTTCTCAAAGATCATCTGACAAATCTCTGTTCATTCAAATGAATGATCTTTTCAAGTCAGCTTTATCATAAATCAAGCGATCTTCAAGAAGTTCTTTATGAATTATTCATAGAAATTGCAGAAGTCAATGAAGATCTGTACATGAGTCAACAATCGAGACAATTTTCAGCTTCGAATCACATCTACTTTTCAAGAGTTCATTCGTAAATCATTAATGAATATTAATAGTTTTAGAAATGAGATCTTCTGAATCTTGAATTCGCACTTGTCAATGTTTATCTGCAGATCAACTTCATGAAGCTTGTCTAGCATCTCTTTCACATGAGTTCTATGTTTCTTAAAGATTTTACTGTAGATGAGAATGTCATTCAGATAGATCTGACAGAATTTATGCAGACAGTTGAACAACATGTCGTTGATATAATGCTGAAAGAATGTTGATTCATTGATTAATTCAAAAAGCATTACTTTATATTTGTAAACATTGAAGAAAGTGATGAATGTGATTAGATTCTCACTTTCAATGCTCATGCAAAGCTTATTGAACGTGACGATAATGTTAAATCAAGTCAGATATTTACTGTCTTGAATTCAAGCGAGTACTTCGTCTATCAAGAGTATTGAATAATGATCTCTTTTGATCAGAGCATTCAGTTTTCGATAATTCACGCAAAAGCGAAAACTATCATCTTTCTTTTTGACAAATAGTATTGACGAAGCGAAAGAAGCTTTACTGAATGTGATGAACTTCTTCTTCAAATTCTTTTCTAGATACTCTTTAATCTTCTGCAACTTGTAACTCAACATGAAATACAATCAACTTCTAGAAGATTGACTCTTATCTTTTAATTCAATCTTATGATCATATGATCAATGCAAAGACAACTGAGTTGTCTTTTCTCTGTCAAAAATGTTCAGAAAGTCATGATAAACTATCAAAAGCTTCTTCTTCAATTTCTTTAATGACATGACAAAGATCATTTCATTCAGTTTCGCTGAATCTTTGATCGAGCTAAGCATTTTGTTGATTTCACTAATGATCAATGTAAAGATTTTAACATTCTTCTTCTTGACTAGAGTTCAATAAGCAGCGACTTCAATCATGATAATATTGACGAACTCTTTCTTCTTCAATGACTGAATAAATTCATGTTGATTGAAATCAACTTAAGTGCTTTGCTTTCGTATGAAGACTGATTCAATGAATCAATTCACAGATTTCAAATTTGTAGTTCGCTTTAAGATGATCGTTGACATAGACTTCAAGTTCTTTCGTTTCATTTCACAGATTTCGCTTGATTCAAGTTAATGAAATGCTGATTGACTGCTTGTTTTTGAAATTATAAGTTTCAAGATTCGAATATTTGATAAAGATATCAATCAATCATTTGCAGAATTTATCAAAATTTGATTTCTTTTTAATCAAAAATTGTCAATGATTATCTTGTGCTAATCTAGATGAGTTATTAATAGAAACATTATTTCATTCTTATGTTCTTGTATAGTGACTGAAATATACAGAGCATGTGTAATAAATCTTTGATCGAAAATTTGATCATATGAACGAATCAACTTCGATTTGAATAGTGAAATTGACTGAATATCAAAGCATTCACATAACTTTGAAATCAATGAATCATCTATGAACATCATGTCAGTGACTTCGATGTTTATCAGAGCAAGAGATCGAAATATCTTTTTTAAACTATTCAAGATGATGTTTACAATAAACGATTTGAAATCAAACAAGTCATCAAGCATATTGATGAAGCAAGATATGAGCATGTCACTCTCAATCACTACTTTGACGAAAGCAGATTGTTTTTCGAATTCGCTGCAATTTCATGCATCTGAGCTGACTTAAGACAGTTGCATGCTCTATGTTTTAACTTTTTGCATTTGAAGCAGAGTTCTTTTTTAAACAACTTCTCTTTAGCAGAGTCAACGTTCAATATTTTGAGTTTCTTTCATGCAGAGATTGAAGCTGAGATCGCAGTAGTGATCATCATCAAGATGTCAGCAATAGAGCGAGTGACTTGAGTCGTTGATGTCTTAAGAACTGATCAAGCATTCAATTTCGTCAATCGAACGTCGACTTGCATGCAGATGTCGACGAATTCGTTCAAATTCATAGTTCGTTCGTTGATCATAACTCGCTGAAGATCTGAGCTAATCTTATGCTGAAGATCATCTAGTAGAGTTTCATTATTATATTCTAGTTTTACACTAAGTCTCTGAAATTTCATTTAAAATTCATGAAAGAAAATCTTGTTTTGATACAGCTTTAAAAACTGTCGTTGAGTTGTGTGATGTTGATTGAAATCGTTGTACATTTTATTTATGATCGACAGTATCTCTTCTGCTTCAAGAAATGAGTTCATGATCATGTTTCTCATTCTGAATGCTATGTGTTTGATCATCGTTTCACTGACTCGACTTTTCACATATGCAATCTTCATTTCTTCGATAGAAAAATGATTCTTGTTCATCTTCAGCTTGTTTCACATTCAAAATAATCAATTATTCACATTCTGTCTTGAATCTTTAAACAGAGACGAGTCAGATAGCTTGATCAATCTTGAGAATCGATCTTTCAAAATCAAAGTGCTTAGTCAACTTGACGTTGCTTCTAAATGATGTATAATCACGTTCTTTTTCTTCATTTCTTTCTGTAGACGCGTTTGAACAACATTCAACATTATTTATGTAACTTTCAACTCAATGTTGATAGCTTTCAATTCAATGTTGATCTTGTTGACATCATTCAACATCTGAATCATGTCATTGTGAGTCTTGATTTCGATGTCATGCTGTTGACATATGTACTTGATAAAGACAATGAGATCATCTGCTTCATAAGCGCTTATTCAAGCATTCAGTTCAATGCTGATGCTGATCTTAATCATTTTATGTTTGAAAAGCAACGTGTTCATGTTCTTTTCTTCTGTATTCAATGACACATTCGTGCCTTCTTCTTCTGATGCTGTTCAATTCTGTGATAGAAGTGATTCTTTTCTAGCATTTTAAAGTTCATAGTGAGTAATGCTCACTGATTCTGATTCTGTGCTTCTAATCATTGTGTGAGTAGAAAATTGCTGATCGAGATTCAACTGAAATTTCTGGTTTCAGTTCTAAAACAACGCGTTCATGTTCTTCTGTTCTTTTGTTCTGACAACGAGCTCAGTAAAGAGTTAGTCTAGAGCAATGCATTCATGTTTTTCTGTTCTGTTCTAGAAATTTCTTGATTTCTAATGAGTCTTCTGAACTCGATTTTCGAATTTCAATTCTAATTCAAGTTTGAGTGATGTAGCTTGTTTTTATATCGTCTACACGTCAATAGCAAGATTGATAAGCTTTGAACTAATATTATGAGTCTGCATAAAGCGAATCATATGAGTGTATTCTAACTAGAAGTTCAAAGCTGAAGTAGAAAGAAGATGCAACATGACGTGAGTTTTACTCACGAAGACACGCTAGGTCGCTAGCGTGTGAACAACAGCTTTACTCACAGCTTTATACTAGTCTATGTTAGACTAATCAGACTAATCAGACTAATCAGAGGTAACAGAGATGCATGCTTGCAACAAAGTTCATTGTCAAAATAGATCAAGATGTCATTCAGATAAGCTGTATAAAACTTATTTAAATGTTCATGAAAAGTATTGTTGATGTACTTTTGAAACAAGACAGACTCATTATATAAATCAAAAAGCATGACTAAATACTTAAATAATTCAAATCAAGTATGAAAGATGATGAAAGTTTCATCTTCTTCTTTGATTCAAAGTTGATTGAATGCAGAGATAATATTCAGCTTGATAAAGATTTTAGTTCAACTTAGATGATTCAGCATTTCTGAGATCAGAGACAGAGAATATCAATTCTTGATTGTGATAACATTCAGATCTTAATTGTTAGAGATCAGCATAAAGCGAGTCATATGAGTGTCATTTAACTAATAAATAAATGCTAAGAAAGAAAAGTATCTACAGAAAAGAACTCAATTCTTTATATGTGTGTTTCTCAGTTCTGTGCTAAACTCGAAAGAATTGACGTCTTACACATATGATGTAAAGTCTCAATGACATCACTATTAGCTTGAATGCTCACTAGACTCAATTAGAATGAAACTCAGATCAGAGCTAGAAAGAATAGACAAAAGCTAGAATCATAACATTACTTTTCTTTCTTGAATATTTATGTTTGCATGAATGTTGTTTCTTAATGCGCTTTTCTTGAATATTTAATATGAAAGTCATCGATCATCTCTTGAGCGTTCATAAATTCGTTGTTGTCAGCGTTATATCAGTTGAGATTGTTGTCATAGTTCTTTCATTTGACTCGATATTGAAGTTGTCTTCGATATCATTGAAAGTTTAATATATCATCGATTTCTCATTCATCTTCATCGTTTATCACTATTGATCTCGAGAATTCATTCTTCTGATCAGACAGAAAGTCATTAACGACGAAACAAAGAAGCTCTGAATGAAATACATCATGTATACGCATAGTCTCGAGTAGTTTCAATTTATAGAATGAGTCAACGAGATTGATGATCTGAAAAGAGTCAAGCATCTTGTCATTCAATTTTTTGAAGAGTTTTGCTGTAATGATGTTTCATTCGTTCAAAAACATTCTTGATTTGATCTCATAATTGATCTTCTTTCTATGCTTGTTAGCTTGATTCATCATTTGTTCTCATGTTTTGATCAGAGCTTCATGAGCGAAGATTAATGTCTTGTTCATTTGTTCAGATATATTCTTGACTGAATTGATCTGCAAGCGTTCGCGAGTACTTTCATACTCAATGATGTCAGAATCAAAGCTCATATGAGAATGAAAGCTCTTGTTCATGAAGAAGAAGATCAAGAAGATGATTGAGAACAAGACGTTATTGTCAACAAACTCGATCATGAGTAGTCACTTAGATCAGTTGTTCTGCATATACAAACAGAAGAATTGAAGATATCGCTTGATGTTCTGATTGACTCGTTCGCTTTGATCATCAATTTGAGAATGATAGATGATAAACAATCGAAGAGAAATGCTCAGTCGTTTGCAAAGAAACTTTCATAGTATAGAGATGAATGCGAATCTCGATCAGATACTATGAAGCTTGATAGATTACAAGTTTGATATATTCATTGAATCAGCATTTCAGCTGTCTTTTTGACAGTGATATCTTCATCATCAGTGATGCAAGAAATATAATGTCTTTCTTTTAACAATTTGCAGATGATTGTCAGAATAACGTTGTACTTGCTTGAATCAGATAAATCAATAATGAAGTTCATTGCTATGTCTTGTCATCACTGTTCAGATATTGATAGAGATTGAAGCAAGTCGTTTGATTTATTTCTAGATGTCTTTGAATGTTGACAGATATAGCAGTTTCAAATATATCGATCTATCGTTTTTCACATGAATGATTAATAGTAGTTTCGCTTTATGACTTTCACAATTCTAAGAATATCAGAATAATCAACTGATGATTGATCATGCATCTCATGAATCAGATTCATTTGTAGAAGCTCGTTGAACGAAACTCATAGCTGACTATCATGATACAAGATTTCATTCTGAGTTCAACAATTCTTCAATTTGATATCTTCATATTATGTCTCATCTCTTGCTATTGCTTCGCGAAGTAGCGTACAATTCTCATTGATCTCATTAGTCTTAAGAATCTGTTTATAGATTGATTCACTGATGTTCTTCTTTAAATCAGCAATTTTCATTCAATTTGAAGTTAGAATAGTGATTCATTGATAATGAATACATTCATCTTCTGAATCTTTGAGCATGACGTCAGCTTGACGAGTTAATGCATTGATCTTGATGTTCTGTTTGTCAGATCAATACATTATTCTGAAGTTGAAATCAGCGAGCTTCTGAACTCAATGCATTTGACGTCTGCTCAGCTCTTTATCTTTCATCAACGAGATGAGCGCTTGATGATCGATGAACATCTTGATAGAAATGTCAGTTAGCTTCAGTTTGAGTCGTCAGTGTTCAAATGCTCAAATGATGATCAGAAGTTCTTTATCATATATCTCGTAGTTGCATTCAGCAGAAGACATGTTCTTGCTATAGAAGACAATCAAATGTAGTACTTCTTCATCATCATATTGAGAGAAAACTTCATCATTGACGTAGTTGAATGAGTTAATTTCGAGAATAGTCTCACGAGTTTAATCAAAGTGACGTAGTATAAAAGTCTCGATTATACATCTCTTCATATGATCGAAGACGATCTGACAGACTTCATTTCATTCAAATATGATCTTCTTTTGAGTGAGTTGAATCATTGAACGAACAATCTTCGAAAAGTTCTTGATGAAGCGTCGATAGAAATTGCAGAAGTCAATGAAGAACTGCATCTGAGTGAGATTATTGAGTGTAAATCAATCAACGACTGCTTGCATCTTTCGTGAGTTCATCTTCAATTCTTCGATTGATATCAAGAGTTTTAGAAAGATAGTTTTCTGAATATGAAACTCGCACTTGTTGATGTCTATCTGTAGATCAGCTTCTCGTAGTCTATTCAAGATCAATCATACATGTCGCTTGTGTTTCTTCAAGATCTTGCTGTAAATGATAATGTCATTTAGATAAATCTGACAAAACTGATGTAGATACTTGAACAACATGTCGTTCATATAATGTTGATAAAACGCAGATTCATTGATTAATTTGAAGAGCATTACATGATATTTGTATGAGTTGAAGAAAATAATAAAGATAGTCAAATCTTTGCTATCTGAGTGCATGTGTAGTTTATTGAACGCGATAATGATGTTCAATCGAGTCAGATACTTGCTTTCTTGTATACGAGTGAAAGTCTCATTTATCAATGACAGAAAATAATGATTTCATTTGATCAAAGCATTGAGCTTTCTGTAATCGACGCAGAAACGCAGACTTTCGTCTTTCTTTTCAATGAACAAAATAAGCGAGATGTATGATGTGAAGCTGAAGAAAATGAATTCTTTGTTTAAATGATCAATCAAATATTTCTTTATCTTCTGAAGCTTGTGATCAAACATTCGATATAGTCTGCTTTAAGAGAGTATTTCTTCATCGATCAACTCAATTTTGTGATCATAGAAACGATGCAATGATAGCTGATCAATCATTGCTTGATCGAAAACATTTAAATAGTCGTGATATTTAGAAAGAAGCTTGATCTTGACTTGCTTGAGAACTTCAGCGTGAAAAAGCTCATGCAGATTCACTTCTTTAGACTTGTTTTCAGCTGTAGTTATGAGTTGATTGATTTTCAAGATGATAACAGCAAAGATCTTGACATCTGAACGTTTGACTAACATTCTATATGTCGTTGTTTCTATCATTGCTATGTTCATTGAACTGAAAGAGAATGATTTCAGACTGAACGTTGATTTAGAATTGACGTTAGTCAAAGTCGCGTCACGCTGTTTTAACTGTTCAATGAACTTCTTGTTTTGACTGAATTGAGATGTAACGAAAGTGAAAGATCTCTTCAGTATATGAGTAGAAGTCAAGCTTTTTCGTTTCGTGATTGATTTATTACTTAAGAGTAGAGCAATCGATTTCTGACTAGTAGAGTTGAAATTCAAAAATTGAAGAAAATCGATTCACATATCAATTACTAGATTGATTTTGTTCATTCATGTTTTTTCAAGAATCATTTGATGTTGATCTAATCGAATGATCAACATAGAAGCTGTGTCAATTGTATGATCTTGAACAGTCAAATTCAAATAGATGACATGAGTAATAAATTTCTTAGCATAATAATCATCGAATTCTCGAATTGACTTCGCTTTGATCAAAGTCAGAGACTTGATTTGCAACTGATCACAAACAATCTGCGCGATTACTTCATCAATGAACGAATAGTCAGCAGCTTTGATATCAATCAATGACTTCAATGAGTAACTAATTTCATTGCTAGAAAGTACACATTCAGTAGTCAAAGATTCAGAAGCAAAAAAGTCATTTGACATGCTTATCGTTGAAGAAATTAACACATTTTTCATCGCGTCTTTGATGAAAGTCTCTAGTTTTTTGCCTCGTTATTCTCGAAAGACATTTTCTCATTCTCTTTATTCTTCGAAATGATGATTTCATGTAGACGAAGAGTGAATGCATGAGATGCAGAAGTGTTGATCTTGTTCAGCTAATAGCAATTCTTGAACAAATGATCGAGAATCTTGCAGATGTAGCAGATAATTGATGATCTCACTGACTTAGAAGTAGAAAAGATAGTTGACTTAACATAATCGATTATTGAATTTGTTACTGACAGAGAAGTAGCGCGTTTATCAGATACGACAGTGACTTTGATGATGACAGTGCAACGTTCGCTGCGAAGCTGATAATTGACTCGTTGTTTACTATTCACATCTTGAAGAAAGATTCTTAAGTGAATGAGCGAAGTAAAGTTCTTTGAACAGACTGATAAAGCATTCTGCAAGCGATTATTGATTTTATTCTGAAGATCATTCATCAGAATGCGATCATCGTATTCGAGATAGCTGAATAGCTTCATAAAGTTGAAGTAAAAGACATTGAAAGACTTGTCTGCTTGTTTCAGAGCGTTGTACTCGCGACAACACTTTTGATTCTTATTTAGTTCATCGTATATTTCTTTCAGATGCTCAAATAACTCGTCAATCAAGATGTATGAATGCAAAGCATCATGTTGATATCGAGCGAAGATGTGCTCAGCAGCATCACCTTCTAGTCTAGATATTACATAAACAATACAGATATTCTCATTATCGAAGTGATCAACATTTGTCTGAAGCTTATCATCTATCTTGATTCTTCAGCTGTTTCATGTTGATTCATCTTCATCAGTGAATATAAATGAGTTTGAAAACTTGAAGAACTTGTGATGATCATTGTCGAATAGAGTGAATGACTTTCGTCGAGTATGATTCTCGATAGAAGCTCAAGACTTTGTAGACTGTTGAGATCGAAACTGATTCGCTGAACGCTGTTTCTTTTTGAGACTCAATACTTTCTCTTATAGTTCAACGATAGTCTCTTCTTGAGTGTCTATTGTCGTTTAATTGATCTCTAGCTCATCAAGTCTTTTGATGTGATTGACTTGTAGATCAATTCATTGCTCATTGAGTTTCAAAGTCATGTTTTGTTGATCTTTTAGCTCGATCAGCATCTGAATGATCTTATCTGACTGATCAATAGTTCATTGACGAAGTTGTTGACTTATGTTAATGTCTCATGAGATAACGACATTCTGAGATTTCGCTGAAGCATTGAAAGAAATAAGAAAAACTCGTTTACTAACAGTGCTTTTAAGCAGATAAGCTGTTCATGACTCAACTGATTCAGAGTCGCGTGTCATTGTAAGAAAGATAAAGATAGATGAGTAGATTTAATTGTGATAAGATTGAGTGATTGATTTGATAAATTTAAGTAAATTTGAATGTGTGTTTTGATGAAAGTAATTCGAAGAATTTCTTGCGAATTTTCTGAATGAACGAAGTAGATTATTTCGTATTGTCTACACGTCAATAGCAAAGTAGTTGATTAGCATTTATCTACTGTTAGAAGTCAGCATAGAGTGAGTCATATGAATGTCATTTAACTAATAAATAAATGCTAAGAAAGAAAAGTATCTACAGAAAAGAACTCGATTCTTTATATGTGTGTTTCTCAGCTCTGTGCTAGACTCGAAAGAGTTGACGTCTTACACATATGATGCAGAGTCTCAATGACATCACTACTAGCTTGAATGCTCACTAGACTCAATTAAAATGAAACTTAGATCAGAGCTAGAAAGAATAGATGAAGACTAAAATCGTAACATTAATAGTTCATGCAGAAGCAAAGTTCTTCTTCGAATTTCTTAATGAAGAGAACAAAGATGATTATTTGAGAGTGACTAACTTGAATGAAATCTTTGCTTAGATTTTCATTCAGATAACGATGAAGTTCTAGAATTTTATCACAACTCATGTCATACAAAGCAAAGATTGAGAATTGAGCATCTTCTTTAAAATGTATGACATGATCATGAGCTTAATGCAAAGACAAAATATCAATGTTCTTCTTGAAGAAAATGTTTAGAAACTTGAAATATCTGAATGATAACATCGACAAAATCGTGAGAGGGAAAAAGTCAATATTAGCTGATTTTTGTCAACTTTTCCTGAGTTAGCTGTTAATCTCATGTGTCAGCTAACGATCGAAATTAGCTAATTCTCTCAGTTATTAACTGACTATTAGCTGATTTTTAGCTGATTTAGCTGTGCACTCAGCTAATATCGATATTATCTCTTTTGTTGACTTCTTCAACATTTGCGCATTTTGCTTATTAACAATCAAATATTGAATTAATGACTAGATAGTTATTGCGCTCGTATAATAGATTAATTAATAATTAATTTGACTATCTAAATAATAGCTATTTACACAGTTTAATATATGCGTTGAGAAAGTCAATGAGAGAGTCAATAAGAAAGTTAATAAGAAAGTTAATAAGAAAGTTAATAAGAAAGTTAATGAATAAACTAATGAAATAGAAAGTCATGTAGAATGTTCGATAGAGAGTCATGTAGAGTGTATGATAGAGTCATATTTGATGCTCGATAGAAAACAAATTTGATTCTTGAATGCGAAGCAATTCGAAGCTTGATAGAAAGTCATGAAGAAAGTCATGAAGAAAGTCATGTAGAAAGTCATGTAGAAAGCATCATTTGAAGCACTGTTTGACCTGTGTTATGCGTTCAATCGACGCGTATTTTGAAGCATGTAGAATGTTTAATAGAGCATTTGATAGAAAGCTCAGTAGAAAGCTCAGTCAATAGCTCAGTAGAAAGATCAGTAGAAAGATCAGTAGAAAGATCAGTAGAAAGCTCGATCGATAGCTCAGTAGAAAGATCAGTAGAAAGATCAGTAGAAAGCTCGATCAATAGCTCAGTAGAAAGATCAGTAGAAAGCTCAATCAATAACTCAGTAGAAAGATCAGTAGAAAGATCAGTAGAAAGATCAGTAGAAAGATCAGTAGAAAGATCAGTAGAAAGATCAGTAGAAAGATCAGTAGAAAGCTCGATTGATAGCTCAGTAAAAAGCTCAGTAGAAAGTATTGTTTGAAGCACTGTTTAACGCATATTATGCATTCGTTCAACGCGTATTTTAAAGCATGTAGAGAATATGATAGAATGTTTGATCGAAAGTTTGATATCAAGTCATGAAGAATGCGTTCTATTGAGTTAATTAGCATTATTTCGTACGAAATAGAAAGTAGAAACTACAAAAGAAAAAAGTGAGAAGAAGTAAAAATTCTGAATTCTTTGAATTTTCTAGCGTTGATCTTCAACTGAGAGCGAAGATTACTAATCACGAAAGTAACAGTACTGTTTTCAAGTCATGTAGAAAGCATTGTTTGAAGCATTGTTTGACTCATGTTATGCGTTCATAATTTGAAGCATGTAGAGCGTTTGATAAAGCGTTTGATAGAAAATTTGATAGAAAATTCGGTAGAAAATTTGAGTGAGCGAGTAGATAAGCGAGTAGATAAGCGAGTAGATGAGTGAGTAAATGAGCAAGTAGATAAGCGAGTAGATGAACGAGTAGATGAGCGAGTAGATGAGCGAGTAAATAAGCGAGTAAATGAGCGAGTAAATGAGCGAGTAGATGAGCGAGTAGATGAGCGAGTAGATAAGCGAGTAGATAAGCGAGTAAATGAGCGAGTAAATGAGCGAGTAAATGAGCGAGTAGATGAGCAAGTAGATGAGCGAGTAGATGAGTGAGTAGATGAGTAGATGAGTGAGTAGATGAGCGAGTAAATAAGCGAGTAAATAAGCGAGTAAATGAGCGAGTAGATGAGTGAGTAGATAAGCGAGTAAATGAGCAAGTAAATGAGCAAGTAGAGTGATGAGTAAAATGATGAGCATGTAGAATGACGAGTAGAATGATGAGCATGTAGAATGATGAGTAAAATGATGAGCATGTAGAATGATGAGTAAAATGATGAGCATGTAAATAAATATTTTAGCTGAATTAGCTGAATTAACTGAGTTAGTCGAATTTAGCTGAAATTTAGCTGATTAGTCAGTTGTTAGCTGATTATTAGCTGAATTAAGTCGACTTTTTCAAATTCTGTCATCGAGCAAAAAGTTAGCTGTTGAACATTTTGTCAATGACAATTGTGACTGAATCGATGTTCTTACTTTGTTAATAAACTTCAAGATCTTCTTGTGTCGTGAATACAGTCAAATGAAATTTCTTTTTCATTTAATGAAGATTCAGACAATGATTTTTATCATACATATTATTTTGAGAATGAGATGAAAACTGAGCAAAAGTTAAGCTGTTCTTTGAATAAACAGTTAAAGTTGCATGACGCAATTTTGACTCATCAGAGTTTAGACTAGAAAATGAGATTGACTTAAGATTCAAGAAAACATCAATTTTCTTTAAAGTGATGCTAAACACTTCAATGTCTTTGACATGAGCAGCATGATCAAAGCTTCAAACTTTCAACTCAATTATGTCAAGTTGTATAAAAGATTGATTGAATTGATTTGCTTGAAAAACAACAGAAGTTCTAAAGAAAAAAAAATTTTGACACTTGATTTTTGATGAATATTCTTTTTGAATGACTTGAAAAATACAATTAAAAGCTTCTTGTTTCAAATGAAAGACAAGATTGAATGAAATTTATTTCTTGTAAATGAGTTGAGTATTAATTAACTTTTCATGAGCAAATGAAGAGTTATATTGCTTCTTGTGAGCAAATGAGAAATTGAATTACTTTTTGCAAGCAAATTGAGAACTGAATTGTTTCTTGTGAATGAACTGAAAACTGAGTTACTTCTTTCAAATGAATAAGAAATTAAATTGCTTCTTGCAAGTGAACTGAAAACTGAGTTACTTCTTTCAAGCAAATGAGAAACTAGATTACGTTTTGCAAGCAAATTGAGTATTAAATTACTTCTTGTGAATGATTTGTAGATTGAATTGCTTCTTGTGAATGATTTGTAAACTAAATTACTTCTTGTGAATGATTCATGAATTGAATTGCTTCTTGTGAATGAATTGAGAGCAAGATTGAAAGAAAGCTACTTTGTTAACTTTAAACAAGAAATTTTCTTCTTGTTGATTAAGATCATAAATCTTGATGAGAAATGAGCAATAATGATTAAAACAGAAGAAGAAAGATAAAATGAGAATATTGTGCTCAAAATTGACATTAATAACGTGATGATGAAGTCATGATAAACTCATGATGATAAAATATTGACTTAATTCAATGATATAAAAGAATAGTCTTTTGATGTATTCATTGAGAATCATTGTGATTTCAACGACATAAATAATGTCATCAATTAAAGTGACTTGATCATTAAATTCTTGAAGTCTGCAAGAGTGAGTTAATTAATGCAAGAAAAAATGATGTTGTTGCGTGAAGAATTTATTCATAAAAACATAAGCAAAAACTTCATTATCAATCAGAGCAAGAGTGAAAACTCTAAATTGAGCTTGATGTAAAATACAGAATACTATCATGTGACTATTTTTGAATGTTGAATTAAATTCAAAGAGTTTCAAAATAAATTTAGCGAAAAACTTTTTATATGATTAAAGTGAGAATGAAAAGATTGAGACTAGTAAATAAAATGATATGTATACAAATTTCTGAGCGTAACTTAGCTCAGAAACTAAACTTTTTTCATGAACAGCGAGATTTCTTCATTTATACTGATGATGTCACTGTCATAAATGTTCATGATATGCAAAGTGAAAAGCTTCTTATTTAAGCATTCTTTAATGATTTTGCTTGAATGTTGTAACTTGCAATAGTAGCATAGCTTTCACTTGTTGCAGATTTTCTTGATCTTCAAAATGATCAGAGTCTCATCTTGAACGATGATAATGACAAAGCTTAAATTCATTGATTCATTGAGAAATGAAAGAGAAAGAGACGAAGATATTATTGAAACAACAGTCACAAAAATGATGATCTTTGAATTCAAAGAATTACTAATTGATGCAAAGATGCTCTTGACTTTGATGAACAAGATGATGATGAAGATGAAGCAAGATTGATGATGCTTAAGCTGCTGAAACTCTTCATTAATGTCAGAGAATGCTTGAACTCATTGATGAAAGATGAATGATCAAATTTCATTAAGATTTTGTTAAAAGAAAATAATGACTTAAGTAAAATAATTGACATTGTGTTTTAAACAGTCAATCAATGAGAAATCTTTCATCAAAGAACATTCTTTCTTTTGATAAAAGAAATTGTAATAGTCAACAAAGTTATTCATGTCTTGCTTCAGAATTTTACAAAGATATAAATAAACATCTTCTGTTTTGAAAGAGTTGTTACAGCAATGATGTAACTTATATTATCAATCTGCAAAGATGAAAATAATATAAAGATCATTAATTCAATATTGACTCATTAAATTGTGAATCTTCTTATTTATGATGAATCATGACTCGACATAGACAATCTTGACTCGATGAAAAAGATAATGATCATCGTTCACATTCATGCGTTGTATCAGACTCTGCTTTCATGCATTCAATCAATCTTTATTTCTTTCATACTCAGATATGTCAAGAAGCTTCTCAAATTTAGAAGTAATGAAGACAGCGACAAAGTTTGCAAAAAGATGAATGATGAAAGAAAATTGATTATTCAAGATTTATGCAATGATCTGAGTTATCATCATGAGAGATTGAGAATTCAATTCTATATAAACTAGATTTGTCATTAAGTTAGAGTTGAGTTGAGTTGAAAGAAATCAACTTAACTCAATTTTGAGTTCGAGTTGAGATTGAATTGACTTTCTTCAACTCAAGCTCAATTTGAGATCGAGTTGAGTTGCTTGAACTCAATTTTTGTTACTAAATATAGTATACTTTTTCTCTTTTTTTCAAATTTTTTTTTTGCAATCAATTTTGCAATCAATTTCATAGAAAATTTGATAAAGAGATTGATGAGAAATATGATAGAAAATATAGTGAGAAATATGATGAAAATATGATGAGAAATATGATAGAAAGTGTAGTAGAGAATATGATAGAGAATATAATAAGAAACATAGTGAGTGTCATGATGTCAGATTATCAATTCAATTTAGAATATAAATTGTTGATATTTTAAATAATCTCGATTCATTGAACTCATTTTGCAGTTCAATGAATCAAGTCATTAATCTAGTAATCGTCATTTTAATCTCAGCAATTCTGTTTCAATCATCTCAATCATGTGTACAAACTTTTGCAATCTTAAGTCAATAAAACTACTGTCTAGTCTTGATTCTGCTCAATTCATGTATATAGAAGTTGAGCTTTCATTCTTTTCTTTCACTTTTTGTCTTTCATCTTATACATTATTTGATGTATTGTTTTGTATCTAGATTCTATCAAAGTAATAATAATAATATCAGTCTTTTATATTGATAGTATTTCTAATCTAGCTCAGTCTTTGACATTATAAAAGATCTACACTTTCTGCAACGTTTTCATACGTTGAAATCTCATCTAGTTATTCTTTCACTCAAATGAAGTCATCTCACAATCTTTCAATCGACAATGAGCGTGCTGTTGAACAGTTCACTCAAAGTATGATTGAAAATTCAGTTGAGATTTTTCGCGTAATGCAAGAGCTTCAAAATCAAGTTCAATAACATGATGTTATCATCTCATTCTTGTTCATCATTCTCAGTTCTTCAGTTTATATAAAGTTGAATTCTCAATCTCTTGCAATGATAGCTCAGATCATCACACAAATCTTGAACAATCAATTTTCTCTTGTCGTTTATCTTTTTGCAAACTCTGTCACTGTCTTCATTGCTTCTAGATTCAAGAAGCTTCTTGACATATCTGAGTATGAAAGAAACAAAGATCAATTGAATGCATGAAAGCAGATTCTGATACAGCGCATGAATATAAACGATGATCGTTATTTCTTTCATCGAGTCAAGATCATCTATGTTGAGTCATGACTCATCATAAATAAGAAGACTCACAATTTAATGAATTAATATCAAGTCAATGATCTCTGTATCATTTTCATCTTTGCAGATTGATGACACAAGTTACATCATTGCTGCAACAATTCTTTCAAGACAGAAGATGTTTATTTATATCTTTGTGAAACTTTGAAGCAAGACATGAATAGCTTTGTTGACTATTACAATCTCTTCTATCAAAAAAAGAATGTTCTTTGATGAAAGATTTCTTGTTGATTGACTGTCTGAAGCGCAATGTTAATTATTTCACTTAAGTCATTATCTTCTTCTGATGAAATTTCAATGAAACTTGATCATTCATCTTTCATCAATGAATTCAAGCATTCTTTGACATTGATGAAGAGCTTCAGCAGCTTAAGCATCATCAATCTCACTTCATCTTCATTATTATCTCATTCATTAAAGTCAAGAGCATCTTTGCATTGATTAATAACTTTTTGAATTCAAAGATCATCATTTTTGTGACTGTGGTTTCAACAGTATTTTGATCTTTTTCTCTTTTATTTCTTGATGAGTTAATGAATTTAAACTTTGTCATTGTCATCATTCAAGATAAGATTCTGATCATTTCTGAGATCAAGAAAATCTGCAACAAGTGAAAGCTTTGCTACTACTGCAAGTTGCAACATTCAAGCAAAATTACTAAAGAATGCTCAAATAAGAAACTCTTCACTTTGTGTATCATGAATGTTTATAACAATGATGTCATCAATATAAATGAAGAAGTCTCACTGTTCATGAAAAAAGTTTAGTTTCTGAGCTAAGTCATGCTCAGAAATCTGTATACATATCATCTTGTCTACTAGTCTCAATCTTTTCACTCTCACTTCAATCATATAGAAAGTTTTCTGCTAAATCTGTCTTGAAACTCTTTGAATTCAATTCAACATTCAAAGATAATTACATGATAGTATTCTGTATTCTACGTCAAGCTTAATCTAAAGTTCTTACTCTCACTCTGATTGATAGTGAAGTCTCTGCTTATGTCTTTATAAATAAATTCTTCGCGCAACAACATCATCTTTTCTTGCATCAATTAATTCACTCTTGCAGACTTTGAGAATTTGATGATCAAGTCACTTTAATCAATGACATTACTCATGTTGTTGAAATCACAATGATTCTCGATAAACACATTGAAAGACTATTTTTTTATGTCATTGAATTAAGTCAGTATCTCATTATTATAAGTTTATCATGATTTTGTTGTCACGTCATTGATGTTAATTTTGAGCACAATATTCTCATCTTGTTTTTCTTCTTCTGTCTTAATCATTGTTACTCATTTCTCATCAAGATTTATGATTTTAATCAACAAGAAGAAAATTTCTCGTTTGAAGTTAACAAAGTAGCTTTCTTTCAGTCTCATTCTCAATTCATTCACAAAAAGTAACTCAGTTCATGAATTGCTCACAAGAAGCAATTCAATTTACAGATTATTTAAAAGAAGCAATTCAGTTTACAGATTGCTCACAAGAAGTAATTCAACACTCAGTTCACTTGTAAGAAGCAATCTAGTTTCTCATTCACTCAAAAGAAGCAACTTAGTTTTCAGTTCACTTGCAAGAAGCAATCTAGTTTCTTATTCACTTGAAAGAAGTAACTCAGTTTTCAGTTTGCTCACAAGAAGCAATTCAGTTCTTAATTCACTTGCAAGAAGTAACTCAGTTTCTCATCTGCTCACAAGAAGCAATATAATCTCTCGTTCGCTCATGAAAAGTCAACTAATACTCAACTCGTTCACAAGAAACAAATCTCATTCAGTCTTGTTTCTCATCTGAAACAAGAAGCTTCTAATCATATTCTTCAAGTCATTCAAAAAGAATACTCATCAAAAATCAAGTGTCAAAATTCTTTTCTCTTTAGAACTTCTGTTATCTTTCAAGCAGATCAATTTGATTGATCTTTTATACAACTTGACATAATCAAGTTGAGAGCTTGAAGCTTTGATTATGCTGCTCATGTCAAAGACATTGAAGTATTTAGCATCACTTTAAAGAAAATTGATGTCTTCTTGAATCTTGAGTCAATCTCATTTTCTAGTCTAGACTCTAATGAGTCAAAATCGCGTTGCACGACTTTGATTATTCATTCAAAGAACAGTTTAACTCTTACTCAGTTTTCATCTCATTCTCAAGACAGTATGTATGATAAGAAGCATCGTCTGAATCTTCATCAAATGAAAAAGAAATTTCGTTTGACTGCATTCATAACACAAGAAGATCTTGAAGTTTATTGACAAAGTAAGAACGTCGATTCAGTCACAATTTTATCATTCAGATATTTCAAGTTTCTAGACATTTTCTTCAAGAAGAACGTTGATATCTTGTCTTTGCATCAAGCTCATGATCATGTCATACATCTTAAAGAAGATGCTCAACTCTCAATCTTCGCTTTGTACAACATGAGTCATGATGAAATTCTAGAACTTCATCATTATCTGAATGAGAATCTGAGCAAAGATTTCATTCAAGTCAGTCACTTTCAGACAATCACTTCTGTTCTCTTCATCAAGAAACTTGAAGAAGAACTTTACTTCTGTATGAACTATCGAGATCTGAATGCTATCACAATCAAGAATCAATATTCTTTATCTTTGATCTCAGAAACGCTGAATCATCTGAATCAAGCTAAAATCTTTATCAAGCTGAATATCATTTCTGCGTTCAATCGACTTCAAATTAAAGAAGAAAATGAAGCTTTCATCATCTTTTGCACTCAATTTGAATTATTCAAGTATTTAGTCATGCTTTTCAATCTATGTAATGAGTCTGTCTTGTTTCAGAAGTATATCAACAATACTCTTCGCGAACATTTAAATAAGTTCTGTACAGCTTATCTGAATAACATCTTGATCTATTTCAACAATAAACTTGAGCACAAGATTCATGTCAAGCTCATTCTGCGAAAGCTGCAAGAAGCAAATCTTCAGATGAATATAATTAAATGTGAGTTTCACATCACTCAAGTCTTGTATCTAGAATTGATAATCATCATTGAAGAGATCAAGATGAATTCTTCTAAGATAAACATCATTGTCAACTGACTCATCTTGATCAACGTTAAAGACGTTCAAAGTTTTCTAGATTTCACAAACTTTTATAGAAGATTCATTTATGACTATAGTAGAATAGCTATCTCGCTCACTCGTTTCATCAGAAAAAATGTATTCTTTGTTTGATTTCAGAAATGTCAGATTGCATTCAACATTCTTAAGAAAGTCTTCACTTTCAAGATTATTCTTCATCATTATAATTCAGATCACAAGATTGTGATAGAAATCAATGCTTCAAACTATGTGTTCAAAGACATTCTCTTTCAGTATGATGAGAACAAAATTCTTCATTCAATCGCTTACTTTTTGAAGAAGCATAACTCAATTGAGTGTAACTACGAGATCTATGGTAAAGAACTCATGATCATTGTTTGCGCTTTCAAGAAATGATGATCAAAGCTTAAAGACTTTATTTATTTTGTTAAGATGATCACGAATCACAAAAATCTTAAGTATTTCATGTCAACTAAGCAGTTGAGTCATCATCAAGCTCATTGAAGTGAGTTTCTGTCTAGATTCTACTATCATATCGCTTATCGTCTCAATAAGATCAATAATAAGTTGAATGCTCTGACACATCGCTCAGAAGATCTTTTTAAAGAGAGAGATACATTCGATTCTTGATATCAATATCAACATCAAACAATTCTGAAAACTCATGTTTTAAATCTCAATATTGTTGAGAATCTCGCTCTCGACATCTTCGACATCAAAGTCATGAAGCTTCAATCATAAATCATTGCTCTAGATTCAGTTCAGTTACATCTGTTTTTAATTATCTCAGCATCTTTGCAAATTCTAGCTCTCATGAATCTAGAAATCGAAAGATTCGACGTTGAAAACATCAAGTCTCAGCTAGATTAAGACATTCTGAATCTTGATGAAGATTTTGCTGACATTCTCACTCAGACATTGTGAAAGCAAGTCAAAATCAATGACAAATTCGCAGCTCAGATAATTAAAGTGCTTTGCAATGAAGCATGACATCACAACAAGATCTCTTTAGTTGAGTGTGAAAAACATGAAAATCATCTGTACTTTTAAGAAAGAAAGTATGTATTCAACTCAGATAAACTACGTCTTTGTATCATTCAGCTCACTCATAATAATGTTGTTGATGATCATTCAGAAAGAGTAAAAAATTATGAATTGATCAGTCAAGTTTACTGATGATCAAACATTTATAAGTATGTTCAACGCTTTGTACAAAACTGTCACGTGTGCACATGTTTTAAGCTCTTGAAACAATGAACTCAAGAATAATTGCATCTTCTTTCAGTTCTTGAACATCATTGATGTGATATTTTTATGAACTATGTAAATTCTTTATCGCTCAGTATCTTCATGAGTATCACATATAAATATATTTTAGTCTTCATTAATCATCTTATTAAAATGAGACATTTAGTTCTCATTACTTCTATGAAAGTTGAAAAAGCTATCAACTGCTTCTATGCTCATGTTTGAAAACATCAGAATTTACTTGAGTTCTTCATGTCTGATCGAGACACACAATTCACCTTCAATGTTTGAAAGCATATGTGTAAAATGTTGAAGATAAACGCTAAGTTATCAACAACATATCACTCTGAAATCAATGATCAAATTGAGAAAGTCAATGCTGTCATGAAGCATTATCTTCGAGTCTTCGTCAACTACATGCAAGATGACTGAGCTAAGTGACTTTCTGAAGTTGAATTTGTCGTCAATAATGCATCATCATTAATCACTTTAACATAATTCTTCTTGATCAATTCAAGTCAAAACTCACATTTAGACTTTGAGTTTTCTGAGTCTTTGTTCAAGAATCTTACATTTCAAGCTTGAAACAAGTTAATCAATGTCAAAGAGTTCATCAAGAAGATGAAGAAACTAACTGAGCATTTATGTGATGAGATGCTTATAGCTCAGATCATTTACAAATTCAATGTTAATCTCTTTCATCATTCTTGTTTTAAATACTTCATTGAAAATGAAGTCTGACTGAATGCTTGCAATCTCAGCATCACTCGTCTTGCTGTTAAGTTAAATGATCATAACGTTGACTTCTTCAAGATCAAGCGTGTCTTCAAGAACAATTCTCTGATCATTGAGTTAAATCTTTTAACATTCATGAAGATTTATTTAATCTTTCATGTCACTCTTTTGAATCATATCGCAAGCGAATTTCTTTCAAGTCAACGTCAGAAATCTTGAGAACTCATTATCATCAAGAATGATGAAAGATTCTGATATGTAAACAGCATACTAAACTTCAAGCGTGATAAATGTTATAACTCATCTTTGCTTAAGTATTACATCGATTGAGAAGATCACTTTTCTACTTGAAAGTCTTTTCATCTTCTGAATAATTGTGAGCAAGCACTCAATAAATATCATCTCGTCAATTTTGTCATCGAAGAATCACATGTACTGTCATGTGTGATGTCTCAATGTCAATGTCAAGAACTTTAAGTTCAATCTTCATCATTTCAACTCAACTCAGATTTGACTCAGATCTTGTCTGAATTTATCTTAAACATCTTGTTTAAATCTGACTCAGATGTATTTCAGATGTATTCTAGTTTCGTTTGTGCATCATTATATTAAACTGCATTTCATCTTTTTCTTACTCAAATCTGACTCAGATCTTATCTAGATTTAACTCAGACATCTTGTTTAAATCTGACTCAGATGTGACTTAAATGTATTTCAATTTCGCTGTGCATCATCACATTAAACTACGTTTCATCTTTCTCTTACTCAAATCTGACTCAGATCTTGTCTAGATTTGATTCAAACATCTCATTTAAATCTGATTCAGATGTGACTCAGATGTGTTTCAATTTTCATACATTATTATGTTAAAATGCATCTCATCTCGTCTTACTCTTCAAACATCTTGCTCAAATTTGACTCAGATGTGACTCAGATTTATTTTAGTTTCATCTGTGCTTCATCATATTAAAATGCATTCACATCAATTTTCATCTCATTTCAGTCTTCATCTTTGATTCTTTCTCATCTCATCTCGTTTCTTCTCATCATCTTGCAGAAGCTCAGTCTTGAAGAGAGAAGTTACTATCATGATGTCAAATCATCAACTTAATTTAGAACATAGATTGTTAATATTTTAAATAATCTCAATTCATTGAACTCATTTTGCAGTTCAATGAATCAAGTCATTAATTTAATTATCATCATCTTAATCTAGTTTCAGCAATTCTGTTTCAATCATCTCAATCATGTGTGCAAACTTCTGCAATTTTAAGTCAATAAAACTATTGTTTAGTCTTGATTTTGCTCAATTCATGTATATAAAAGTTGAGCTTTCGTTCTTTTCTTTCACTCTTTGTCTTTCATCTTGTACATTATTTGATGTATTATTTTGTATCTAGATTCTATCAAAGTAATTACAATAATATCAGTCTTCTATATTGATAGTATCTTTAGTTTAGCTCAGTTTCTGACAGTGAGAAATATGATGAGAATATGATAGAAAATATAGTGAGAAATATGATAGAGAATGTAGTAGAGAATATGATAAAGAACATGATAGAAAATATGATGAGAAATATAGTGAGAAATATGATGAAAAATATGATAGAAAACATGATAGAGAGTTTGATAGAGAGTTTGATAGAAAATTTGATGAAAAATATGATAGAAAACATGATAGAAAGTTTAATCACTTTGATAGAAAGTAGATTTGCAATCGAGTTCAAGTCAACTCATCAAATTGACTGAGTTTGAATCGAGAGTCTGACTCAACTCGATTAAGTTGAATTGACTCTTCTCAACTCAACTCAACACTGAAACTCAACCTGAGTTGAGTTGAGCAATTTGAACTCAACGACAGACTTAATATAGACTGAAGAATTGAAAATAATGAACGAAAATAAAATAATGACATCATGTTGTCAAACTTGATTTTGAAGCTCTTGCATTGCATGAAAGATCTCGACTGAATTTTCAATCATACTTTAAGCGAACTGTTTGATAACACGCTCATCGTCGATCAAGAAGTTGTAAGATGACTTTATTTAAGCGAAAGAATAACTAGACGAGATTTCAATGTATAAAAACGTTGCAGAAAGTGTAGATCTTTCATAATGTCAAAAACTAAACTAAATTAAAGATACTATTAATATAAAAGACTGATATTATTATTACTTTAATAGAATTTAAATACAAGACAATACATCAGATAATGTATAAGATGAAAGACAAAGAGCGAAAGAAAAGAACGAGAGCTTGACTTTTATATACATGAATGAAGCAGAATCAAGACTAGACAATAGTTTTATGACTTAAGATTGCAAAGATTTGCACACATGACTGAGATAATTGAAACAGAATTGCTGAGATTAGATTAAGATGATGATGACTAGATTAATGACTTGATTCATTGAACTGCAAAATGAGTTCAATGAATTGAGATTATTTAAAATATTAACAATCTATGTTCTAAATTGAGTTGATGATCTGACATCATGACACTTGTACTGTCTTTTTCAAAGATCATACTGTCAGACAATGACAAGACTCTTGCATCTGTCATATAACATATGTTTTAAGATTATGATCATGTTACTCATGCTTTGTGCATCTGACACATAAACAACAACATGCTGAAGCATTGCAAGAAGTTTTTCGTGATTCAGAAAGACTTTGAACTCTTTTTGAAACATTGAAAAGCGCTTGTTTACTCTCTCAGCAAAGAAGAACTCATTGACATCTGATATGCATTTAATGAGATTTACAACGTCGTAGATTTGAACATATGCAAGTACATCGAGAAGCATATACATCTGCAATTTGTAAAGAGTGACAGAGACAGATTTTAGCGCTTTTAGCGATCAATATCTTAAATATTCGTTTAATCTCATGTTTCAGATTTACGTCACTTTTAGTTGATGCATATTCATAAAAGCATCAATATCTCTAGAACTTCTAAGAGCGCAGTATGTCTATTTATCATTTGATTCAACAAATACAATCTTGACATTTGTAGCAATTAAAGTTGCAATGTCGAATAATATCATTGAAGCATGTAATTCACTGTTATCTTTGCAGGATCTTTCTTCGTTAGAATCATCATCAATGATCAAGCTGTCAACTGCGCATAAACTGATCGTCAAGTCGAGTTTTTATATCTACATTTTGACTCGACTCAAGTACTTGAGTTGAACATTTCAACTCGACTTGAATACTTGAGTTGAACATCTCAACTCAACTTGATATCGATCTTGAGTCGAATCAGAACTCGCTGACTCGACTCAACTCGTCAAGCAATCGAATATGATGTCAAGAGAACTAAATATAGAAATTTTTCCGGTTTTTTCGCCTTTGCATTATCTTTTTGCATTATCTTTTTGATAGAAAGTCATAAATAAAAACATGAAGAGAAACATGAAGAAGAACATTAAGATTGTTTGATAAAGAGCTTTGATAGAGAGCTATGATAGAAGACTATGATAGAGAGCTATGATAGAAAGTTATGATAGAAAGTCATGATGAGAAACTATGAAGACTGTTTAATAGAAAGTCATAATAAAATATTTATCTATCTATCTTCATGTCTTGACGAGTCGAGTCGAAAATTTCAAATTGATACTCGATTTCAATTCTCTGACTTGACTCAAATACTTAGATTAAACATTTTGACTCGACTCGAATACTTAAGTCAAGAATTCTGACTCAAATCAAGTCTTGACGAGTCGAGAACTCGACTCGATCTCGATGACTCAATTCAATACAATCAGTCTAACTGCGTAATTATCATACATTGCAAACATAGCTTTAATGTCACACAGACTGCTTAAAGTGTTCAATGTATCTTTTGTTCTTTAATAATTAATGTCATCATAGATGTCTTGATTGTTCTTCTCAATATTGTCACTCTTTTCTTATTGTGCATTCACATCACTTTTAGCACTATGTTCTCTCATGACAGCATCTGCAACATAAGCGCTTGCGCATTCTTGAGCAAGATGTTCAAAGTGTTCAATCAGTGCGCTTGCATCACTATCAATATCATGTTTTCTCATGTAAGCATATGTGACAGAAGTGCTTTCACAGTATGAAGCAAAATATTCGCTTTGTTCAAATCATTTGATTATAGTGACTACTGTGCTTGAGTTCTATTCTTCTTTAATTTCTTTCTTTTCGCAAATTATGTTCATGATGCTTTTCTTTCTCATCTTGCATATGAAACTTTCATATTTCTTCTCGTCACTTAGAATCTTGTCTGTCTTGTCTGCTTTATATCACAAACGTTTGTTCTTCTTTATGTTTAAAGCATTTCACAAGTTATTAAACTTTCATTCTCAGCTGATCTTAATCATTGTTAACTCAACATCATTCTGTTGTGCTATCATGAGCTAATATTCATCGCTTTGCAATATGATACATGATTGATCTTTAGTTTGTGATGTAAAGTGAAATCTCTTGCTAAGAGTTTGCTTCTTGCTAACTTGAACATCATCAATCAATGATTCATTCTCTTTGTTCAATTCAATCAATCTCTTCTACACAGCATCAGTGATTGAAGATTTAGTTATAAGTTGCAATATCTACAGCTTCATTCAATAACATTACGTCAAAGACAAGTGATGTTAGTCTCAAAGATTGAAAGACGAAAATACTTTCTGAACTCAAGAGTGTTCTCTTATGATTTGCATTTAAATTGAGTTGCACGTTGTTTTCTAACTCGTATAATGAGAGATTATCAAAACAATCAACGTATACATTGAATACAGCTTGAGTGTTCATAATTACTTCGATATCATCATTATCAATCTGTTGCTTGATACAACATAGCAGAATCTTCAATATTAATTCTTGATGCTCGCAAGCTTGTTGATTTCATGTCACATTGATGCGCATTCATGTCGTTGCATGTTATCAAGTTCAGCTTTGCTTCAATTACTTTAGTCATTGATATATGCAAATGTTCACTTACTTTTCACATTCAATCTTTCAAACTTGTTTAATCTGTGCTCTTCTGATTCATATTCTCGTATACAATGAGTAATCATTGTCATTGCAATGAGAACAACATTAGTAGAAAGTAAATCAAAGAATATCTTCAAGTATTCTTGATATGCTATCTCATCTTTGACTTTGCAGTAAATCTTCTGAATCAGTACATTTGTTATGATTCTTGCACAGAATCTATCTTGAGAAGTCTTTTCACATTAGACGATGTTGCAATCTTTGATTAGTATATATCTTTTTACACGCAAAGTCATCATTATCTAGCAGACTTTTTATCAAATTCTTTTGCTCTTTTCTTGTGAATTGCTTTTGTCAGTCGTATTCACTTTCGACTATGATTCATAATTGACTCAGTACACTAGATCATGACGTCTCAAAAATGTTGTACATCTATCTATTATGAGTTTTATTCGCAATGAAAGATCTAAGTGTATTATCTTTCAAGTCTCTTTCGTCGTTGAAATGTTCTTTACTTCAGAACGTTTGTAATCTGACTTCTTATTTAAATAATTTGTGATATTCTTTCACGCTTCTTTCATTTTCTCATTAAGTCATTTCTTTTTGAAGTCTGATCATGAACTGCTATTGTTATTGACATGATCACTCAATATTCATGTAAGTAGATAATGAGTGCAAACTTTAACAATTGACTCATGATTAACGATGAAGTTGCATTTAGTTCAACGTGATATCTTTTCTCATAAATATAATGTTATTGATTCTCAGTTTGCATCGTTGACATCATCATCATCAAAATCAATTCTAGTATGTCTGTTATTGATTGATTGAAAAGAATCAAGCTGTTCAATGTTGCATACATCAAGTTTTTGAAATGTCGTGATGACTTCACGAAGATACTTTCACTGAATGCTCTGACAGCATTCAATTCTGTCTTTTTTCAAATTAGTCATTTATTCTTTTGAATTCTTAAGCGAGTTATTACTTTGAGAGTGACACGTCTGTCTTCATTAAAGACTTCTTTTACAAAATCACTGTCGCTTGAGTTTGTTGTGATCTTGTTGTCATTGTGAGTCTCTGTGTATTCAACTGCGTTGCGCTTTGACGATGATGATGTCTTGAAGTTGCTCATGTAACGACGTCTTTTCTGTAATGTCACTTAGTATCTTGATAAACTCATCATCATAAAGATCAATGTATTCTCATGTTGCATTTGAGACGAAAGTCATTTGAGGTGATTCAACAATGTATGATCATCAAGAAAATCTATGCAACAAATGATTAAAAAGAAGAATAAAAGAGAATGTCAGATTGCGAACGATTTTTTCTCATAATAAGAGAGAGATTTATCTTATTTTGAGCACTAAGAATAGTTCATTTAATCTTGATAAAAGTTCATTGAATCTTTGTCAATGTTGAATGAACTATAAGTCTTGTCATTAATTCTTGAGATTTCTCAATTATGATATGATCTCACTATGTCATCTTATACTGAAAGTCTTGAGCATGAACACGTTCTTTACGAGCATTCTACATAATTTCTTCAGTGATCAGCTGCTTGAATCAAGTATCACAAAAGATCTGAAATCTACAATCGTTGTTTGCAGCAAACTGAATTGTAAAAAGAAAGTGAATAGACTTTTCTGCATGCATTTCTTTCAATGCTGTTTTTCATTTACACTCGTTGCTAATATATATTCTTACGAATTCAGCTCGATCGTATATCATCATATCTGTGACACAGTTGTAATTCAGCTTGTTCTCAATCAGCTTTATAAATTTGTCATATTTCATGTCATTAATGCAAATTGAGTTCTTCACTGATTCACGTCTAAGAAAATCTTGTGATCTGCAACATATGTTACAATTGAGATTGCAACTGATCTGTATTATGAGAATTTTGACTGATCTGACTGATACTGATTGAGATCTCTTGAGATCTTGTTCATTGCAGACGACATAACTCAAGAGATGTGAATGTGTTTTCAGTTGAAAAAATGATGAAGAATTGTACTTAAGATTGTCTTGTTGTGTCTCTCTGACTCTGAATCATCTTCTTACATTGTAATTTGATCGTTGTGTCATGAACATTAACATAGAATCACTTCTTGATATTGTGACATCATCGAATATAATATGAAACTTGTGATATATGACTTCAAATGTTGATCTGAGAATTTCTTTCAACTTGTTTGTATTTAGACTGATCACGTTGAGTCGAGTCATTGAGATCGAGTTGAGTTTTCAACTCGTCAAGACTCGATTCAAGTCAGAATTCTTGACTCAAGTATTCAAGTTGAGTCAGAAGATTCAACTCAAGTATTCAAGTTGAGTCAGAAGATTGAGATCAAGTATCGACTTGAAATTTTCGATTCAACTCATCAAGACATGAAGCGAAGTACTACTAATATCTATCTGAATGTTTGATAATGCAACAGAATAATGCAATTAATGAGAGAAAATTCATGCTTGTTCATTTACTACTGTTAATCTGAGATCACTATTATCTCATCATTCTTCTTCTTCTTCTTCTTCTTCTTGTACTTCTTCTCATACTTCTTCTCGTACTTCTTCTTGTACTCGTTCTCGTTCTCAATCATATCTGCATTATCATTTCTCTTGCTAAATTTCATCTTCTTGTCATCATCGTCAATCTCAATGATATCATCAGATTCATCATTTGATGAATCTAGTGAATTAACTATCTTTTGATCAATCGCATTTTTTTTATTTGAAAATGCGCTCATAAATTTGTTGAATTCTTGTATAACATCTGAATCATTCATCATCTTCAATTCATTCAATTCTTCATGATGTAAAATGCGTTACTGAATTAATTCAATAGTAGATATCATGTATCTTGACATGTTTTTCCCAAGTTCATCTTGTTGTGCAATAGTTTAATGCATACGTTAGTCTTGTCTTTTACATCAAACACAGTATATACATCAACAGTAGAAGTAGTATTGAACGTCATCTTCATGACTATTGCTTTGAGCTTCGCTCGCTTCGCAGTCTTCTTCTTTCTCATCTTCTTCATCAAATTCATCTTGAAGCATTGAGCTATTATACAATTAGCTTTTGAAACACATATGCATTACTCAAATGCATTATCATGTAGACTCTTTTTCACTCGATCATTCGTGATTGTATCTTGCATATTGTTCTTCATTTTCATCTGCTTCGCTTTGATGACTTTCTGATAAACGCTAATGCTTCTCAATTTGATGAGTTGTTTATAAAGAGTCACTCAATCTGCACTTTGTTTGATATAAAGAGTTTTCTGATCTTCATTTCATCTCATTGCATGATTTCTACTCATAATTGACTGCGACTTGATTGATAGATTGAACATTCTGCGATTTTGATTAGTCTCAATGATAATGCATATAAATAATGCATAACAATCTTCTTATCTGATAGTGATGTTGAAGTGCTTTTTCTAATAAACTTAGTCACAATAAATGAGTGCAATGAATAGATGTGAGACGTAGAAAAAGTTAGAGTTAGAATAAATCTTTGACATAGATAAAGTTAGAATTAAAATAGATGTGAGATGAGATGTAGATAAAATTAAAGTTAAAGCTCAATGTTAGAATTTATTCATCATCTTAGAGCTGCGATCAACACATTCATCATATTAGTGCTAATATCAAAACATTCATTATATTGATTCTATTATAAACACAGTCAACAGTCATCATCTCTTGTTTACACATCATCTCTTGTTTACATCGTACTTCACTTTGCTTTCACTCAACTCAATAGTCTCAATTTTTCAAATCGTTGTCAGTTAATATACATCATGACTCGTTGCAAGCAAACAGATAATGCATTTAAATAATGCATTTCTTGTTGCGCATTGCTGACAGACTTGATATAAAACGAAAGTCTAAAGACGCATCGTGTGATGATTTAAGAGTTTCAACTCATGATGATATGATATCAGATAATCATATCACGAATGAATCAAGAGCAGACTTCAAGACTTTATCTGAAAGCAAGATCAATAAAGTTCAGAAGATAATGCAAATAAATAATGCATCAAGCTATTAACAGCTAATTTATCGTGACAGTCAAAGAGAAAATAAAAGTCAGAAATTATTGCATTTCGAAAGATACATCATTATCAGAGAGATGCGAATTTGTTGATATTGAAGATCTCATTCGAAAGAGTAGTTCGCGAAATCATGCAGAATAAAACTGATACGAACAAGATGAGTCAGAGAATAAGCGATGCAAACTATAAAATTTAGACTTTAACACTGCTTGCTCTTCAAAAGATCACAGAAGCGTTTCTATGTGAATTTCTTATCAGTAAGTGCATTACTCATTTGCATTATCATTGATGTTTTACAACACTTACTGATATAATGCTTTACATATGCAGATAGCAATCTTCTTGCTATTCATGTCAAGCAAGTAACTCTTCAGCAGAGAGATTTGATACTCATAAAAACTTTGATGTGCAATCTTGAAATTCAGTTGAGTGCTCAATGAAAATAGCATTCGCAATATCTTGATCAGATCAAGTTATCTAGCATAGCAATACACTTTATGAACTGCATTATCTCTTTGCATTATCTTGTAACTGTGTTATCATACTACATACATTGACAATGCAAAAGCAACTTCAAATGAAATGATATTGAACATTTAAACATTAATAGAACGTAAAACATTCTGCAAATCTGTCTTGAAAAAATCATCAGATTCATCAATCGCGTTATCTTCATCTTTTTCTTTGTGATAAATATTTCATGCTTCGATGATAGTCTTTTCAGAATTCAAGTTCATGATACGATTATAATACTTAAGAAGCATTATTTGTTCAATTGATTCTGAAGTCATTTGTGATCAATCTCATTGACAAACTCTTCTTGCAAGACTGAATGTTCATTCAATATCTACAGAGAATATTGAACATGAGAAAACATTCTTGATCATTTGAGTCAATCTTGAATAGTTCAAGACGTTGTCTCTTCAATACTTTCATGTTGAAAACTTCTTGACAATAACGTCAGTGCAAAGATATTGATCATCTTCACTAACAGATACAGAGTGACGTTGAGTTCTTTGAAGAAGAGTTTGTGTAATCATCACAACAGACTATAGCATTGTTAACAAATGATCAATTGCATTATCATATTGCATTATCTGATCAACATCACTAGTCACTTACGCTCTGACTTCTGCAGTTGTAGTTCTCTCTTCATAATAATGATGAAAATAGTTCTTGAACTCTTTTCTGTACTTGTCGTAATAAAAATGAGAATCATTCTCATTTGCGTCTCAATCTTGATACAAATTCAGCTTTTGAGTAGAATCTAAAATCATAGCAAGATTGTATATCAGTTCATCTTTGTTCTTCGTCTTGAAATAGTACTTTGCAAGCTTGTTAGAAGCTAGTTCGCAAGCTCGAAGAACAAGTGCTTGTAAAGTACATGCATTATCGCGTACTATCATCTCAATAACATTGAGATGATTGAAAAGAGCATCAAACATTCGAAATTTTAAATGTATGTCAACATTGATGATTCTAAATATGATCAGAGTTAGCTCATAGAAAGAATTTAACATGTTGTCAACAAGCAATACTAGTAATCATTCGTTCTTCTTTAATAGAATAGCTTGAATCTTTGCATTTGTCAAGAATTTCTCAACTCATGTATTGATCATGTCACGCAGTTGATATGCACGTTAAAGCATCAAATAAATAAAGTTTCAACGAATGTGAATGTCTTGTATCAATTTTTAAAATCTTGTTGCTTGCAGCTTTAAAAAGCAAAGCTTTTGTTGAGAAGAACTGTTGATAGCAATAGTAATAGCGCGAACCTGTCTCATTAATTAGTAAATGCATTATCTTTTTGCATTATCATCTTGATAAATATCTTCTTGACAATAGTGCAAAGATCATTGCTTGTGATTACATTCTTGACTTGATCATCGTTCAATGACACAACGAAATTGTTGTTCAAAGTCTTTGATTCAATAGCTCTGATAAACTCTTGAGTCACTAGATTAATGATATAAGTCATACAAGATATCAAGTTTTGTGCTTCATCTCATGAAATGTCGCGTCGATTGAGCGCTCTTTCAAGCTTCTTCTTTAGAGTGTCATTGTTGCTTGCATTATTAATAACAACGTCGAAAAGCTTGTTCTTGATGTTTTATGTATTCAAAATCTTGAACAGCTTTTGTATTAAATGACGATCAGTATGCTCAACTTGAAGAGATGTAAATTCAATGAAATGTTCACGATATTGAAATGTAGCATTCATTCAATATATCAAAACTCTCAGATAAGCGACTTTTTGAGAACTAAATCATGCATTCAATGCAATAGAAATCTGTCATGACTCTTTTAAATCTTGCTTTATCTTTGCTTGAATCTCATTATATTCTGAGAAAATCATGTTTGACAATTTAGTGCAATGCACAAGAGTAATCTCTGAACGAAGCATTTGTAGTAACTGTCGAAAATGCTTGTTTTCGATGATTTGAAAAGACAAATTCAGTGCAACGAAGATTTGACACAATATCTTTTCTCAATTCTGTTGATTGAATTGAGATGATAAGTTGATATGACTTTTCTTCTATAAATACGCCAACTTTGCATTATTTATTTGCATTATCATATTGAACTTACATGATCGAAAAATATCTCGAGCTGTGAAAGAGAGTTGAGTCATTTTCGTTTCTGACAAGCATTTGACTTGAGATGCTTGATCATATTGATCGTACTAAATTCATCAATAGTCGTAGAATGATCTAGAATTTTAAGACAATTCTTGCATGAAATCTTAGAATATTCTTTCAATGTTGAAATCATTTGAATAAACTTGTTTCAGATGTTGAATTGTTTATTTACTTCAATCTTCTTAACTCAAAGTGAATTATCTATCTTTCTTTGAGTTTTGTTGATGACACTTTCGTCAACAGACATCTGTAGTCATCATTGTTGAAATTGAGCATTGATATCAGCACTTCACTCAACATACTGATTATTCTCTCTTAATATTAGAAGAGAAGTATCGCGATGAATTCTATTCATCGCTTCTTAAAGAGTTCATTTCTTTTTGACGAAATTCTGATTGATGTTTCGTGAATCTTGACTTATGAATTCATTAGAATGAAGACTACTGAAAGTAGATGAATGAATGATCGAGAAATTAGATTCTTTCTCGATCGAAGATCTTGATAATTCATATGTCTTATCAGAATCAGACATTTTGCAATATATTTTATTAATAATGCAACAAGATAATGCAAACAACGAAAAGAGAAATAAATTCATTTGTTTCACGTAAGTCTTTCAAATATAATGACGTAATAGATTCAAAAATAGTAAATCTTGACATTTAATGTCATTTTCGATTTCTTGATGAGTTGAATCGAGAATTCGAATCGAGTATTAATTTAAAATCGATATCAGATTGAATCAGAATGTTGAAATCGAGTATTTGAGTCAAGTCAGAAGATTGATATTGAGTACTTGAGTTAAGTCAGAAGATTGATATTGAAACTCAACTTGATGATCAGTCTATTTGTATTTAGCTTTCATTCTATAAGCTGTAGAAATCTCATCTGATCTCGTATTCACATCTTCAATTGCGTGTATTCAGACTCATCAATGTCAAGTTCTTTTTTCACTTTGTTTATTGATTATTTGTAGTGTACATACTCTTTACATGACATTTTCGACAATGCATTCATTATACTAAACAGAAGACTTGATGTTTGTTGAATCTTTTCGCGTCTGTGACTAACGACTGCGCTTATCACAAAAAATTTTAGCGTCAGCGATTCATAACTTCAGAATTTGATTGATGTCACACTCATTACATCTTGTTCATGTGATAACTGATGTCAGCTCTCAATGATCTACTTATTGCTTAAGCTCTCAACTAGATCTATGAAATACATATCAATTATCTAGAGTCTATTACTGAGTCACTCACATCTCTTTATAACACAATCGCTCGCGATCATCAAGTCAATTCGATTTTTCAGATCAATTTATTGATACAATTGACTTTGATTGATTGACATCATGATATCAAATTTGTAACTGATGATACTCTTGCAATGAGCAAAGCTTTGTTTGCTATGTATATTTCATAAGAACATAGTTCTTGTGAGATTAGACTCTGATTTTAGTTTTCATCAGTTCATAGCTGAGACTTCTGTTTATCATGAAAAATTTGATTAAGCAAAGTCAAGAGATAATTATAGTTTTTAGTTGATTAATCATGTAGCATCGTTGACTTTGATGATTCTGTATATGCTCTGAGACATAAACATAATACATATACATTGTTTAATTTTTGCCTGCAATGAGATTGAATCAGTTTCAAATATCTTCAGCTTTCGCGTTTGAAGTAGTATTCTGCTACTCTCATCTCTTTATGCAAGAAATTCTTCTCGTAAATTGAATTGTATGAATCTCAGTCGTTGAAGTTGTTAATGTAAAAGAACTTGTTTTTGTTTAACTCGCTACGACTATCATTTGCTGATATAACATGCACACTTTTCAGAATTGTATGCAAATGAAAAAATTGACTAGCTTTGAGTAAACGAGAATTTTTGACGTTATCTTTAGATCAGTGCTTTATCTCAATCATTTCATGCACAGCATGTTGAGTTTTCTCATTACAAGATTTGAGTAGTTCAATGAGAACATCATTGTGTCGTAGCTCATTACTTTTGTTGTCTTGACGCAACGAATCTATAATAAAAAGAATAAGTTGTAGCTGATCAGACAGTTGATCATTTAGCAGAGTTAATGCTTCAGTCATCTTTTTTGATCTCTTCTGAATCAGAACATAGTCACGTCTTCAAACTTTCTTTTTTTTCTGTCAGTTCAATGAGCAGTATACTTTATCACTGACAAGATTCTCTAAGTTGTTAACATCTTTTTCGTCTCGTTTTCAGCATTGAAGTGACTTATGAACGCTTACGTAGTATGATTCAACTCAGATCGAGTCTTTTTTCTTTTTATTCAACTCTTTATCTGATACAACTTTCTTATCAACTATGTTGTAACACTCACGCACAAAGACTGTCAACATGTCAAGAAGCTTCTTCATGTTCAGAATTCTAACTAAGATCGATGCATGACATCATAACTTTGAATTGAGTTCTGTCTTTTGTATTTGATTTTATTGTTCGCGAATGAGTGCATCTTGAATTCTGTTATGAGTCTGCATAGAGCGAATCATATGAGTGTATTCTAACTAGAAGTTCAAAGCTAAAGAAGAAGAAAGATGAAACACGTCATGAGTTTTACTCATGAAGACACGCTAGATCGCTAGCGTGTCAACATCAGCTCTATACTAGTCTATAATAGTCTAACATGATCTATGTTAGACTAACTTGAAGTGCACGCTTGCAACATTACTTCTCTTCTTCATTTAGTAATGTTCTCATTGCTGCAGTTCGATTGATCTTTCTTTTGATTTCTATCTTGACTTATTCAAATATCATTTATGAAAGTCATTTACAATCTTCTGACATCTTTCGAACTCATTTTCATCAACGTTGTATCAATGTAGATCGACGTCGTATTCTTTTCAATTGACACAATATTGTAGTCATTGTCTGTAGCATCTGAAGTTCAGTATGTTCTTCACTTTTCATTCATCTTTGTCATTCATCACTATAGAATCAAACGACTCATTTCGTTGTTCTTTCAGAGAATTCTTCAAATTTAGTTGCAGCAAATTCGAGATAAACTTCAAATAAATCTTTATTGTCGATGACAATTTCAGTCAATATGCATGTTCAATCTCAATCAGAATCTTGAAAGATTCTAGCATTTTATCATCTAGTTTCTTCAACGATCTTGCAATCGTAATGTTTCTAGAGTCTAGAAACATCATGTCATCTATCTTGTAAATTATTTTCTTTCAATGCTTGTTAATCTGTTTCTTCATTGTGATTCTGACTCTTGCTAATGCTTGTTTGATCAACGTTAGTGATCGTTTCATGTGTTCGAATATATTCTCTGCTTTATCTGCTTCGATTCTAGCTCAGATAATTTCATATTCAGTTGAGTTTGAATCAAAGCTCATATAAGAGTGAAAGCTCTTATTCAGAAAGAACGTCGACTGTTCAATTGACGGCGAAATAGCATTGTTATCAACGAATTCAGTCATAAATAATCAGATGAATCAATCATCTTGCATATATGAGCAGTAGCTTCGTAGATATCATTTCACATTCTGATTCGCTCTTTCTGTTTGATCATCAATCTGCAAATAATAGTCGATGAATAGTTTCACCTTGATGTCAAGTCTCAGACGAAGAAACGTTCAAACAATCAATATAAATTGAGAATCATGATTGAACACTATTGATCTCGATAGTTCATGAGTTCTGAAGACTCATATCAACAGCAGCTTAACTGTTTGTTCTGCGAAGATTTCTTCGTCATCTGATCAACATGATATATAGTGTCGTTTCTTAGACAATCGATCTATGACTGTCAGAATCGCGTTGCTTTCATCACTTTCTGATAGATTGATAATGAAGTTCAAGAATATGTTCTGTCATCATTGTTTAAGTATGAGCAATGACTTCAGCAGTTCATTGATTCGATCTCTTGATGCTTTTGATCTACGACAAACATAACAGTTTTGAATGTAGCATTTGATCATTGTTCTCATCTTCGATCAGCAATATGATCATCTCAACAAGTCTAATGTTCAATTCATGTTAGAATAATCACTGATCGAAAGATCATGTGCTTCTCTTATTAATGAGGTGATCATTGACTGAAAAACTCATAGTTTATCATCTTTTCAGAGTACTTCATCAAGTACTCTGCAGTTGTTCAGATCAATATCTTGACAAGTTCTTCTATTCTGTTTCATGATTATTTGAATATCAAAGCACAGTTGATTCGTTCGATTTTCAACTATAATCTGATTCTGAATAGAAATCATCTCTTCAATTGAATTTTGATTAACTTTTGATTCAAGTTTCAAATTCGAGTCAGATTCTGAGTCAGATCTAAGCAAGATCTGAGTCAGATCTTGATCAGCTTCTATTGACTGCAGTTCAAATTTGCCTTCAGACAATAGCATCTGATGCTGATATAGCTTTCGATCATCATTTGCTTCAACTGACTTAACGTCTGACATTCTGATTAGCGCTTCGACTTTCAGATTCTGTTTTTTCAACTAATATATGATCTTGAAGTTATATTCAGATAACTTCTCAGCTCATCTAGTCTGTCATCAAGTCAGTTCTTCGATGATCATGAAGTACTTCAAATAAAGATGATCAATGAAGATCTTGATTGAAATATCTGTATATTTCAATTCAGAATGTCAGTGCTTCAAGCAGCAAATAATGATCAGCAGTTCTTTGTCATAGATCTTGTAGTTGCATTCTGCGAGAATCATGTTCTTGCTATAGAAGATCATTGAATGTAGAATGTCTTCATCGTCATACTGAGACAATACTTCGTCGTTGACATAGTTCAAGAAGTCAGTTTTCAGAATAACTTCTCTGATTGAGTTGAAATGCTTCAGAACGAGAGCTGTCATTACTTGTTGCTTCAGTTCTTCAAAGATCATCTGACAGATCTCTGTTCATTCAAAGAAATGATCTTTTCAAGTCAGCTTTATCATGAGTCAAGCGATCTTTGAAAAGTTCTTTATGAATCGTCGATAGAAATTGCAGAAGTCAATGAAAATCTGCACATGAATCAACGATCAAGACACTTTTCAGCTTCGAATCACATTTACTTTTCGAGAATTCATTCGCAGATCATTGATGAATATCAGTAGTTCAAGAAACGAGATTTTCTGAATCTTGAATTCACACTTGTCAACGTCTACTTGTAGATCGACTTCACGAAGCTTGTTTAGCACTTCTTTCACATGAGTTTTATGTTCTTTCAATATCTTACTGTAGATGAGAATATCATTCAAGTATGTTTGACAGAATTTATGCAGACAGTCAAACAACACATCGTTGATATAATGTTGAAAGAAAGCAGATTCATTGATCAATTTGAAGAGCATTATTCTATACTTGTAGACGTCAAAGAAAGTAACAAAAGTAGTTAAATCTTCGCTTTCTGAACTCATGCGCAGTTTATTGAACGTGATGATAATGTCAAGTCGAGTCAGATACTTACTGTCTTGAATTCGAGCTAGTACTTCATTTATCAAGAGTATTGAATAACGATTTCTTTTGATCAGAGCATTCAGTTTTTGATAGTTCATGTAAAAACGAAGACTGTCATCTTTCTTTTCAACAAATAGTATTGACGAAGCAAAAGAAGCTTTGCTGAATGTGATGAACTTCTTCTTCAAATTCTTTTCTAGATACTCTTTGATCTTCTGCAACTTGTAGCTCGACATGAGATACAATTGACTTCTAGAAGATTGACTCTTTTCTTCTAATTCAATCTTATGATCATATGATCGATGCAAGAGCAACTGCGTTGTCTTTTCTTTATCAAAAACATTCAGAAAGTCGTGATAAACTATCAAAAACTTCTTCTTCAGTTCATTTAATAACATGACAGAGATCATTTCATTCAGTTTCGCGAAATCTTCAACTGAGCTAAGCGCTTTGTTGATTTTACTAATGATCAAGAAAAAGATCTTGATCTTCTTATTCTTGACTAGAGTTCAATACACAGCGACTTCAATCATAGCAATATTGATGAATCTTTCTTTCTTAATAGATTGAATGAGTCGAAGATGATCAAGATCAACTTAAGTGCTTTGCTTTCGTCTGAATACAGATTCAATGAATCGAACAGATTCAATAAATCGAACAGATTCAATAAATCGAACAGATTCAATAAATCGAACAGATTCAATAAATCGAACAGATTCAATAAATCGATTCACTGATTTCTGATTCGTGAGTCTCTTCAAGATGATCGTTGATGTAACAATTGAGTTCAAGTTCTTTCATTTCATTTTGCAGATTACGCTTGATTCAGATCTGTGAAATGCTGATTGACTGCTTGCTTTTGAAACAACAGATTTCGATGTTCAAATATTTAATGATGATATTAATCGATTGTTTGCAGAATTTATCAAAATTTGATTTCTTTTCAATCAAAGATTTTCAATGATTATCTTGTGCTAATCTAGATGAGTTATCAATAGAAACATCATTTCATTCTTGTGTTTTTGAATCATGATTGATGTATACAGAGTGTATGTAATCAACTTTCAATCAGAGATTTCATCATACAATTGAATCAACTTTGATTTTGACAGTGATATTGACTGAATATCAAAGCGTTCACATAGCTCTGACATCAAAGATTCATCAATGAAAGTCATGTCAATAACTTTAATATTTATCAGAGCGAGAAATCTGAATATCTTTTCTAAACTACTTAAAATGATGTCAATAGTGAATGACTTGAAATCAAATGAATCATTAGACATGCTGATGAAACAAGATATGAGTATATTGCTCTCAGTCACTACTTTGACGAGAGCAAATCGTTTTTCAAATTCGTAGTGATCTCATGCACTTGAATCATCTTAAGACAGTCATATGCTCTATGTTTTGACTTCTTGCATTTGAAGCAGAGTTTTTTCTTAAACAACTCTTTCTGAATAGAATCGAGATTCAATCTTCTGAATTTCTTTCATGAAGAAACTGATGACGTGAGTCAAGCAGTCAATGTGCTAGAGACAGAGCGAGCAGCTTAAGTCGCTGATGCTTTGACAACTGATTGAGCATTCAATTCAGTTAATCTAACATTGACTTGCAAGCAGATGTCAACAAACTCATTCAAATCTGTGATTCATTCATTGAGCGTTACTTGTTGAAGATCTGAGCTGATCTTGTGCTGAAGATCATTTAGTAGAATCTTGTTATTGTATTCTAGTTTTGCACTAAATCTCTGAAATTTCATTCAAAATTCATGAAAGAAGATCTTGTTCTGATACAGCTTCAAGTACTGTCGTTGAGTCATGTGATGATGATTGAAATCATCATACATCTTATTAATCATCGATAGTACTTCTTCAACTTCTAGAAACGAGTTCAAGAAGATATCTTGCATGCAAGATGCAATATGTTTGATCGCAGCTTCACTGACTCAACTTTTGATGTATGCAATCTTCAACTCTTCGATAGAAAAGTGATTTTTATTTGCCTTCAGCTTGTTTTGCATTCAAGACAGTCAATTGTCTACATTCTGCGTTGAATCTTCAAACAGAAATGAATTTGATAACTTGATTGATTTCGAGAAACGATCTTCAGAGATCAAAGTGCTTTGTCGACTTGATGCAGCTTTTAAATGATGTATAATCACGTTCTTGTTTCTATTCTCTTTTTGCAAACGCGTCTGCGTAATCTTCAATGTGATGTTTATCTCGTTGACATCTTCTAACATCTGAATCATGTCATTGTGAATCTCAATTTTGATGTCGTGCTGTTGACATATATACTTGATAAAGACAACGATGTCATCTACTTCATGAGTGCTTATTCAAGCATTTAATTCAGTGTTGATGCTGATCTTGATCATTTCATGATCAAAAAACAACGCGTTCATGTTCTCTTCTTCTGTATTCAATGATGCATTCGTGGCTTCTTCTTCTGATGCTGTTCGATTCTGTGATAGAAGTGATTCTCTTCTAGCATTTTAAAGTTCACAATGAGCAATGCTCACTGATTCTGAGCTTCTAGTCATGATATGAGTAGAAAATTGCTGATCGAGATTCTGATGTTACTCTATTGAACTTTCTGAGTTCAAGCAACGACTAGTACTCTATCGAACGTTTTGAGTTCAAGTACTGCTGAAATTTCTGATTTCTGATGACGAGCTCAATAAAGAGTTAATCAAGAACAACGCGTTCGTGTTCTTCAATTCTGATTCTATTGAAATTTCTGATTTCAAATCAAGATTCTTCTTTAGAAATTTCTGATTTCTATCGAGCTTTCTGAACTCAAGTTCTGCTGAAATTTCTGATTTCAACTTCTGATTTGAGTTGTGTAGCTTGTTTTTATATCATCTACACGTTGATAGTAAGATTAATAAGCTTTGAACTAATGTTACGAGTCTGCATAGAGCAAATTATATGAGTGTATTCTAACTAGAAGTTCAAAGCTAAAGAAGAAGAAAGATGAAACACGTCGTGAGTTTTACTCACGAAGGCACGCTAGATCGCTAGCGTGTCAACATCAGCTCTATACTAGTCTATGATAGTTTAACATGATCTATGTTAGACTAACTTGAAGTGCACGCTCGAAACAAATTTTACGAAGATTAAAGACATAATTGAATCGTGTTATTATAGCAGTCAATGCATGCTTGTTAATCTTGCTCTGTCTTGTATCTTTGTGAAGAAGAATATTTTTCATCACAAGAAGATTCAGATGTCGAGTATTGTGATGCAATAACTATGTTTGAAACGTGTCTCGTTTGTTAATGCAATCAAAAAAAATCTTTATTAAATACTTATGTGCAATCTCACTGTGCTTTGTATTGAAATTATCAGCACTATCGTATCTTTGAATCTGACTTGCATAATGTGTCATCATGTGTAGTTTTGAAATGTTGATATGATTGATGTCTGTATCTGAATGCTCAGATCACAAATGACGAAAAACATTCTTTAGCTTGTTCAATCGAAAAAGCGCATGTTCAAAATATCAAAGAATTTCTTTGTCATGCAAATAATACTGAGCAAGTATCATGAAGTTTATCACTGCTTGAGCGAAGTGAACTGCTGCAGATGCTCTCGTGATCAAAAGCGATGCAATGACTGATATAAACTGACATACAATCGACTTTTGATTTGCATCAGTTCATTGCTTAATCATACTGTACTTGACAAATCTCTTCATGTCTTTAAATGATGAAATGACGCGAAATCTTTAATTCAGCTGAGCTGTTTCTGATGCATCGTTTAAAGCTAATCTGATTTCTTTTCTTCTTCGACTTGTACAAACACTCTCATTGATGATCTGACTGAGTCATAACATCAGATATGAGATGATTTTCTTAAGTAGTTGATGTAGCATGTTTATCATCATTGTTTCATGAATATTGACAAACATATGTGATTATGCAAAGTTTTTCACTGAATGTATTCAAGCAGAATCATTCTCAATCATATTGTTCTTTCTTTGTTGTCTCTGTTGATTTCTAATGAATACATGCATTCAAATTGATCATGTCTTGTCTAAATTTTCGCGCTCATGAGATGATACTTGACAGATAGAACATTGTTGATTCATCTTGATGTCTGTGATTAATACTTGTTTCTCGTAGTTCATCATGAACTTGATGATTATTGAATAACATTGTCTTATCTTATTGTCTGCGCAAAGAACAGAAATGTCGTTTCTGATCATAGCTTCAACGACTATTACGTGTGAGATCATGTATTAATGCATGATGATACATGTTTAATGTACGCTTGAGTATGATTGATAATGTCATGTGTCAAATCTTTGACTTGATATCATCATTATTGTTGTCAACTATGAGAAGAAATCTCAGAAGAATCAATTTCAATCGTTTTTGAGCATGTCTTGTGCATTGATTTAGATTTTCTATCGTTAAATATATAAATTATGCAGATAGATCATCTTGATGCTCAGTCAAGACTGTCTTATCAATGAAAATTAACAGTGATATCATGATAGCATCATCAGAAAGCTTCTTCTGCGTTTCTCATTATCAATCAGCAGTATGCATCTCGTCGTAGATTCAAAAGTTGTCGACATTATAATGTTGAATGAGTGCATAGATCAGCTCATCTTGAAATGATGAGTAACTCAACAAGAATCGAAGTGTCTCGATGATGTCATGATATAAAATGCAGTGCTGCTCTTCTTGAACTTCTTCGTAACTGAATTCAACTGTGAACATTCAAGAATGTCACTCATTGTTTTCAACATCATATGAAATCTAATGTAGAAGTGTTAATCACTTGTTTACGTCATGAAAGCTGACATGTTAATGTAAGACTCGCAAGCGCAAGTCTTGAAAAAATCGATTAACACTGTCTTTGATAATCTTTGTTTGATAAAGTCAATGAGTAAATGCGTAATTCACTTCGCATTGAAATGAATAATATTAATTGTTGTTTGTGTTCTTGATCATTTGAGAATTCAAGCTCAACAACTCTGATACTTTCTTTGACACGTCAACTGTTGTTTCAACATCATGATCAATTGTCTTGATGAAGATTTTAACTTGCAGCGCTGATGATGTGAAGAGAAGTTCAGTCTGAAGTTGTATCATCTCGATTCTTGATGACATATGTTTCATATTTTGATTCAAATCAGCGCTATTCATCTTAATGTTCATGTGCTCTTCTGTGAAATCATTTATTAACATATATTCTTGATTTTCGTCTTCAATGTTTATTTGAACACTCTCATCATGAAAATCATTCAAGTTTGAATCTCATTTTGCAGTCTCATGATCGCATCAGATGAGTTGCATCAAATCGCATGATGATGATTCTGATGATAATGATAACTTTCGTCAGAAAATCTTTCGCGATCAATCATGCAAGCGAACATGACAGTGATGAAGATAATGTTCAAGCTCGCTGATGTTGTTTATCTTCATTTCACATAAAGAGCATATGCGTTGCATTATTTGTAAGTCTTCGATTAGTGTTTTTATATAACTTGTATGAAGCAATAATGAATTGTAATGATTCTTTATGCTCGACTGTTTATCTGTGCATAAAATGTCAGTAATGAGATGAATTAAAAAATGTCAATTGCAAAGTCAATGAATTACGTTTGTTCAGAAGTTATCGACTTCAATTTGAGCTCGATAGTTAAGATATGTAAATCATATAAATTATATTTAGCTAAATTGTAAAGAAAATGAAATCAATCACTTGAATAAATATCATCATTATTTTCATGATCTAGCTATTGTCGCTCATGATGCGATCATCTAAATCTTTTATGAAATGAGAGTAATGATTGTTAAAGTGCTATATATCTCAAGTTGAAGTAATCTTCAGAATTTACAAACTTTATCTTGTCATCGTCATTTATCTCGCTCTTGTCATGACTTGATGAGCAACTTGAAAAATATATGACTATGCATCTATCTTCTTCATCTTTATTTGAAACTCTCTGATAGCATGTCAATTATGCTTAAACTCATTGTTACTTCTTCTGAGCTTATCATAAATGTGAGACTGCTTAAATTTTATAGTCGTCGCTATCTGATGTACAATGAAGACTGAGAGAATTCAAGTATTGAAGAATAAAAACTTGAACTTAAACGAAGAAATTAGCTGATTGACAAACGTAGAGATGAACTCATCAGTTAAATAAGTGACAGTAACGAGCGAAGATGATTGTTGATGATGAGATGACATTGAAGATGATGTAGTTTTGTTTCAAAGAGCTTTTCATCTGATAATTCTTCATGTGACGTTAACTGCTTGTTTAAATGACGACAAGAATTTTAATGCATTTGATGACATATCTTGATTGAACTCATTTATTGCTACTGTCAATAGTTAGATCATAAATTTGATTACAATATACATATTAATGAATCAGATGTTGCTGCATACATCAACTTTGATGAGAACATACTTGATAATGTCATACTATAGACAATGTCTGCAATGAACTGACTGCTTGATGAAGACTTTGATTTCATCAATGAATCTTCATCTTTTAAGAATGAATGAAGTCATTCAATGACTAGATTGAATGAAGAGTTGTTGCAGTTAATCTCTTCATCATTTCTCGCGATTGCTGTTGCTCAATATCATATCGTCTTTGATTCTATCGCTTCATGAGAATGATTTATATTTCAATGATAACAGATGTGAGTGAAGTTTTTACACTGCTCATGATAACATCATCAATGAGTAAGAAGATTGAGTATGTATGACTCATTTCTCTGCAAATGCTTCTTATGTTTGTTCTTTAAATGCTTTGCATGAGTGATGTTGCTGATCTGAATGAAAGCAATCAGTTAGCTGATACACAGAAGAAGCAACTCAAAATGATAATTAAGATTTCATTTCTTGACACTTGTATTTCTCTGTCTTTTCTTGATACTTTAAGCTTGAAAGAAGTTTCATCATTTGTAATATAATTACTGAGATCTTTGCAAGTTCATGAACTGATCAATTCAATGATGAACTCTCTCTTGTCGCTATTCTGCAAATGAAATAGTATATTTTTCAAATTTCTTCGATCGTTGCATTTCTTCAACGTCTTTGTCATCTTGATTGATTGATCAAAGCAATGAACAATAGTCTGATTGCAAAGCGAAAAATGCATGTAGTTTCAGTTGATACATCAGTTGAAGATCAAACGAGATTGATCACTACGTCAAAGCTCAAAGTCAAACTCGCTTGCATGATCAAATACTTTTGTATCTGAGTCGTGTGAAATCTTTCTATCATTAAGTATGATTGTTCAGTTTACAACGTAATACAGATCATATACATCTGAATCATCATCGTGAAAGTCTACAGACTTCTTGATCATGTTCTCATTTGTTTTTTCATCATATATTTCAAGATCAATTCTGTTCTTTCAACTGTTATCGTTGACACTCAAGATCTGCTTAAATCAATGCTGTGTATCATGTTTGAGTCGTGAGTTCAGATCAGTAAATAAGACAGTATCTTTAAAAAGATACTTGATGTCTTTTAAATTAAACTGTTTGTCTCACGACTTTGTTCTATTTGTTTGCTTCAAAACATTTAATATTCTTTCTACGACTACTTTTTTGACAGATTCAAGAGATGAATGAAGTTCAAAAGTAGTATTTCTTCATATTTTAACATGTTGAGTAGTGAGAGCTTGTTTAGCACTAGTCATAATGTTTCGTATGCATTCAGTCAACACTATCTTCATGATAGTGTTATTTGATGTTTATTAAGTCACAAGTAACACAAAAAGTGATTGAGAAGAAAGTGAAATTATGCAATACATTTGAAAAATTGAAGTGCGTAAGATTCAATGAACTTGAATAGTGATTCTTTGAATCTGCTTTAATTTAAGAATGTTGTTCTTTAACATCTTGATTTGAAGAAAATTTCTTAACTTTCTCTGCTGTCAAATCAACAACGACATCACATTTCAGTAACTTTATGATGATCATCATCTCATCTTTCAATCATGTGAACTATGATTTGCATCATCAAACGCTTGAATGTAATCTTCACAACAAAATGTTAAAGCTGTGCTACTCATGAGAGACTTCAAACAGAGTGCTTATCTTCGCGACTATATTCAGAAAGCGATTGATAGTAATGTGAAAGTTATGCAATCATCAAATGAGTAGATGCAATACATCTTGATTGAACTACATAATTGATCTGCTCACTGACAATAAATGAATCACTATGATTCGTGATGCTCTTATGAAAGCGCTTGCTATCACATTCTCATGAATCGCAACAGTGAGAATGACAGACAGATTCGCTTGAAAGTATTATGACTTGCAATGTGATACTGATTTTGTTAACAGACATCATAATGCTAGAATATGATCAATTATGCTTTTTAAGCAAAGAAAATCTCAATTCAATATAAATGACTGACTATCTTGACAGATTCTGATTGAATTATGAAGATACATATCATATTTTCACTATGAATTGATTTATTCGTCTTGAAGAATGTTCTCAGTATAATCACGAAAGTTGACAAATGATCATCGCAGAAAAACTCAACATGAAGAATATGCAGATTGATGAAGATGTGACTGAGATGTTTACAATGCAGCTTGTTTGCTCATGTCTCAGAGCAAAACATGATAAGCGATAAAAATGCAAACAATATTCATTGTATCATTTCTTCTATATCATTAGCTTGAATATAGTGAAGAATACAGTGTAAATAAGCATGATTCAATAAAAGATGAATAACAGCTTTGTTGTTTTATGAATGAAAGATAATCATCATATCAAAATTGAGATCAACACTTTTATCATTTTAGTTATATTTAATAAAAGAATACAATTCATCAATGAGATCTTGCTCACTTTATTCGAGTGTATGCTTTTTTAAGAAACTCAACTTTCGAGACATCATAATAGTTAAATCAGAATCATTCTCATCTTAAAGACTTTCTATCTTTCATCACAATCAGATAACAATCTCAATTCAAGCTACAATCATCAAGATCAATCTTTCAGCTTCAACTCACATCAGTCTAGAATTTTACATTCTGCAACTTTATCTCACTTTTTATCTCTCATCACAATCAGATAACAATCTCAATTCAAGCTGCAACTGTCAAGATCAATCATTCAGTTTAGACTCACATCAGTATAGAATTCAACATTCTGCAATCTTATTTCATCTTATCATCATACATTCTACAATTTCACTGTTTCTTATTACTTCTTCACATTTAACAGCTTAATGTCATCTCACATCATTACTTTACATCTTTTAATAAACATCTCATCATGATGTTCAAAGAAAAGTTCAAAGCGACATCAACAGATAAAGATGCAGCGACTAACATCATGTATTACACATCTCGAACAATGAAGCTTGAGAATGATAATTTCACTACTTTCATCTTGAATGATGAGAAAATGATGCAGAAAGCAGATTTAGCTGAGCATCAGAGCATCAGATTTGTCATCTTTTCAAACTAAGATTATTTTTGAAATCAATGAAGTAGTTGAATCAACAATTGATACATTCAATTCTTCAAATGAAAGTCTTTATGTTACTTGCAAGATTGTGACGAAGATCTTGATGAATTGAACATTCAGCATTCATTTCAACATTAAATTACATCAAGTCACATTATTATTATTCAAGAGTTGTCTTTCTGTTCACGACATCTTACATAACTGAGTCTTTCGCTTACATTCAAATTCTGACATTCGCGAAATTATCATTGCAAACTATTCAAACATGTCTTTGTTGCACACTTCTTATTTTGAATTCATGTTTTTCATACACAACATCAATGATTCAAAGATCAAGAATCTGCGTCGAGATGAATGAATGATTCTTCTTGAATTTATCTTCAGATTGATCTCAACTCATACTCAGTTGATTCTGCTTGAGAATCATGAAGATTCATCAGTTCTTCAGAATATAGAGAATACACTCAAAAAAGTCTTCGATTTGTCAAAAGATTGCACAGTCAAGCTGAAGATCTTCATCTCAATGATTGAACGAGATACATTTCTGAATCAGTATTGAAAATTCAACCGTAGCATCAAAATAAAGCAAAACTTTTCAGTGTTTAACATGTGATTCAGTCAGTCTAAAAATCACAAGCATATCATTCAAGTAAAACAAGTGACTTCAAAGAAGAATTGTTCAACTATCTATTTATTATATTGATGCACTTATCATGATGATAAAAAGTGCTGACTTATCAAAGATTTCTCTAGACTACAATCAATGAAGACACAGCAAGCACTGATTGCGAAGACTCAAACATTGCTCTGCAAGTTACATGCACTCATCACATTCATAAGAACAGACAAGAAGTATATTGATTTACTGCATCTTTTCAATCACTTTGATTATCAATTTGACTTGAAGAATCACTTTGAAGTGTAAATCAATGATGACAAGTGAACTGCTATTATTCTTGTCAAATCGTTTATTTTCTTCAACATAACAGATGTGAGCGTAGCTCTTCATCATTCTCTCATCAAGACAGATTGAAGCTTGATTGAGTAGAAGTCAACGTTCAATCTTTGTAAGCGTGAGTGACAGAATGATGATAAACAAGTACTTCAGTATTGTTTTTTCAACACATCAAACATGATCTCAGTACATTCAATCATGTTTGACAAACTCAACAGAATCAAAATAGCAACAATCAGAATTCTCAATTCTGCTCATATTGACGAGAAATATTAGAAATACAACGATCACTTTCGCGATATTATACTAAGTCAGAATCTTCATATCAAATTCACATCAATTCTCTTCAAAGACTTAAATCTCTTGACTACTCTTGCTGAGTGAAATATTGAGTTGAATAAGTCTCAGATGTTGATCATGCAATATTTTCAGAATCTTTCTAATGATTTTGATCTTATCAAGAAACTCTTTGAGATCAAGAAGACATTGATGAATGTTGTTATCACAATGTTACTCTTAAAGCTGAGCAAGAAAGTCAAAGTGCTGAGTTCATTCAACAACACAGCTGATACATTCATTCTCAAACTGAATGAACAGCTTCAATGACTGAAAAACAAAAAAATCATTCTGATGAATAAAAAGATCATTCATTTTCACTTGCAGTTCACTGAACATCAGATAGTCGTTTAAAACAGTTGCACGTCTCACTCAGTAAATAACGATCTCGCTCAACAATGATGAAATGTCTTTTACAAGTTATCTGATGTCTTTTATGATCAGCTGACACATTGAATTATTGATCAGAGTAAGAAGACTCTACATGACATTAAAGATCATCAATACAAATTGCATTAAATCAGTCTTGACACTCTGCTTCTAAAAGTCACGAGTTTGAGCAATCATTCAATGAATAAGACGTAACTTCAGAGTCAACAGAGTGAACAGAGTGACAAGCAGCATAAGACACAAGATTCTTCAATTGTACAAATCAATAATGAAGAAGTTGATATGATTTACGAAGATTTTAAGAGCGATGAGAATTCATTCAATATGAATTACGAAGATCTTAATCTTCATGTCACACGTTAATCTTCAAAGTGAGATCACGAATTCAAACATCATATGCTTCAGAGAATTATCAATGTCAAGCTCAATAGAATGAACAATGAGACTGAGCGTGACGCTGTTATTAAGACTTTCTGCTCATACTTTTAAAGAATTGAGATGAGAAAAATTCTTAACATGAAAGATCAAGAATTCTTTCAGCGCATTGAGATTGAGCTAAGTGTGAATATTCTTGAGCATGACGTGAGCGCTGTTGTCTGCATGCTGATCAACTTCAACATTACTATGCTAAAAAAATTCAAAGAAGATCATACTATTATTCAGAAAGTTGCAAGAGTTGAGAACATAAAGATCTTTATTGCTATGATTCACAGCAATGATTCAATGCATATGTTCAATGATGATGAGCAACTTCAATCAATAAAAGAAGACATCAAGAACAATTGCTTCACGCACTATACAAACAGAAGTTTATTCAAACGTCTGATTATGCTTGAATACTTTCATATGCTTCTCACTGAACAGTATTGCGCAATTCTCATCATAGATGACATCATATTCACTGTCTGATACAAAGCTCAGATGCAGTTCTCAGTTAACTCTTCACTTTGATTCAATATGACTATTGCAATCATTGTATTGAAGAGCTTTTGTGAAATAAAATGATCATTGATATTTCTCAATGTCAATGAGATCAACATAAGAGTCGATGCATCTCAGTTCAAGCAGAATGAGATTGAAGTCATTGTAGCAATCGAGCTAGTCAAGATCTACTTTGAAGTTAAAATATCTGTCAAGAACATTGTCATTCTCACAGAATATACTGCACAAGTTCAGTTACTGAAGAGAAGCTTAGTTTCAGACTTGAAAGTTCAAAATGTTGAAGTGTACATGATTGATTCTTTTCAAGACGAAGAAGTTTCTGTCATCATTTTATGTATGATGAGAATCAAGAAATTTGACTTTATGTCTCAACTCAATCATTTTCTGACTGTCTGTAATTATGCTTGCAACTCATTTATTATGTTATGTAACTATGATGAACTTCAGCACGATTATACTTACAATTTACACATGATACAACATGTTTAAAATTTGTTCTTGATCAACGAAGTCTATGAAGAATACTCTAGTCAACAAGAATTCATCAATTTCATGAAAACAGAGCGTTAATTTCAAGAGTAAGAATCACAATGAAATGAGAACAAAGCTTGATACGCGAGCGAAGATCAAGCAACAAATCTCTCAAAAGAGTAAAAGCATCATCAGAACATGAGCGAAGATCAAGTAACAAACTCTGCAGAACAGCAAGAACATCATTGAAATGCAAGTAAAGATCAAGCAACAAACTTTGCAAAAGAGTAAGAGCATCATTGAGATGCAAGCGAAGATCAAGCAACAAATTCTGCAAAAGAGCAAAAGCATCATTGAAATGTGAACAAAACTTCTGCAGCAAATTTTGCAGAAGAGCAAGCATCGCAAGAAGATAAATCTGATCAAGAAGCAGTATTCATTGACTGATAAACATGTTTCACAGAAAACAACATTCTTTTTTGATGTTTAAATTCTTTGTTTGCTGCTAGTTCAAGTCTGTCAAAGAGATTGAAACATTGATCACTGTGTAATACACACTGAAATACAGACATAATAACTTGCAGATACAATACACTTCAATCAACAATAAACTAGCTTAGTCTTTAAGCTGTTATACGCATCATGTAAGCGCAGATCTTCAACGTAAGCTAAAGTAAATTCATTATGTTTCAACTTCTACAGTATCACATTCGCTGCATGTAACAGAACTTAATCTTTCATTCATCTGCTCATCATACTCGATGTGAGTCTTTCAATTTGCTCTCATAATCACATAAGATCATGATCTAGCATCATATGTTTCTTTTAATGAGCATCATCATCAAGATCAAGATATGTTCATAGAACTTAATCTTAGTTGATTAAATCTGCATATCTAACATCAATTGAGTACGCGTCTAGTTTATCACGTCAACTCATCTCACATAGTTGAATAGCAGCATCAGTATTTCATCATCATCATTTATCTTATCAAACTGATTTTATTGACTCATCATAATGACTAGCTTACGTCTCAAAAAGAATATCACTATCAAATATCAGAATTTTCAACTTGATGATGAGTGTTCAACTTTCAGAAACATGACAGAGATTCTTAAAATCTTAAACATTAATAAATATCAGCTGAAGAATTTAACAAATCAAGCTGAGCAATGAACTGAAAAGCATGCATCTACACTCAAGCACATCAGATTTAATGAAAAGTCAGCTATCATTGATGAGCAATTAACATCATTTCTGTACAAGATCAACACACTTATGTTCAATGATTTCAAAACAAATCAAATTTTCAACATTTTAATCGCTGTAATTCAATGAATGCTCTACAACAGAAGATGCTCTGAACAGATATGTGTCAAAAAGATCAACACATTTTTCACTCACATATAAACTAGTTCTACATCATCTTCAGATGATCAATCACTTATCATCATACATAAGATTGTAAAGATTCAATGAGCATCATTTGCGTCTGAGTTTTTGCAGTCATAAAAAGTCATGTCATTCATCAGAACACTTGAAAACGTTGAACTTCATGTGATGATGAGTTCACACTTGAATCTGATCACTTCAAAAAAGATTTCGAAAATGAGCTTGACTTCAATCAAAGATGTACTTGATTATGATTTACATGATGACAAAGATTGATTTTATAATGTTTCGTTTAAGATGTGAATTGAAATTCTCAAAGATGACATCAACTACATTGAGATAAACACTATCATTTACATCACAGATGACGAGATCTTGAAAATAAATTCAGACAGAACTTTTTGAGCTGCATTACGCGATGTCTTGAATCGATTTAATCATGCTGCTCACTTTAATGTGATTTATGCTACATCATATTCTGATAGATCAGAAACACATGTATGTAAACAGTGAACTAATGATCAGTGCAGAACTCACAGACAAGACTTTATTAATCTCAGCTTTTTGTCAAGAGCACACAAGATTTGTTGATGTTAATGAAAGCAAAAAGATTAATAAAGTGACAAATTGAAGAAATGAGATCAACACACTATCAATCGATCATGAAATAACGATTAATAATTCAATAAATTGTGTATATCAATAAAGATTGACAAGAAGTTTAGATTTCATAGAGCAGAATTGAATAGATTTTACTCATGTTCAAGAGCAGTCAGCAGTCGTTAGCATGAAAGAGAGCGATGCAAGTGACACAGTTGTTCTGATTACAATGAAGAATAATGTTAACTCAGTTGACAATGCAGCGAAATTTAGTAAATTTATGAAGTGTGTACATTTACAGCGAACTGATAATGAGTGAAGATCTCATGAACGAGAATCAAGTAGTTCATATACTAGATCAACAGCAATTCAAACTCAAAGACATGAAAGAAGTCAGAGCAAATGAGACAGTGATCTCGACAATGAATGAGATCAACACGTCAATAGTTAATGTTGCATTGAAAGTTGATAGATTGAAAAGATGTGTATAGTAGCAACGTTGAACTGACAAGAGTGAAGATTTCACGAACGAGATTCATACGCTCTTAATCTTTTCACGAAAGCGATCAAGATTCAATCATTCAAAGAAAGATGCAACAAGCATTACATTAACTGATTAAACATTGTTTTATGATAAGTTAATGAAGTATGTGTATGAACGACAGATTAACAACAAGTGATCTTTACAGAGAATGATGAAAGTTCTGAATCATTGCATTCAAAGTGATGAAAGTCTGATGACAAGATGCAGACTCAAAAGAATGACATGTCAATGTCAGCTTCAAATAAGTCTAACATTTCAGCTTCAAATGTTGATCAGTCAATAAACATAAATTCAGAATTGAAGTATGATAATTCTTCATTGAAGAAAAACAAAATCATCAGCTCACATTGAAATTCAACGAGTTGAATTGAACAACATGAAGTAACTGTATCATCTTCATTTCAGCAGATGAAATCTCAACAGAACATGATGATTTTCAATTGTTCAATTACAGAAGATCTTGCAAGAGAGTTAAATCATGCGCGATCAAACATGAATTTCAATGATGATAAAGATAGTGAGCAGAATTTGAAGAAGCATTACATGAAATGATTAAAATATCGAAGTCAATCTTGTTTCTTGACTAACAAGATTGAACAGACTCATGATGAAAATATCATTAACTGTTACAGAGCATTTTCATGAAGAAGACAAATGACGAAATTACATTCAACTGTTTCTGCATGATTTTAAACATGTTGAATCTCAGTCATGCATACATTTGCAAAGAATAAACACGTCACTCTTTTTATATCAGACTTTTGAAATTTTTGTAATGTTTGAAATAAAAATGTTCATGAAAGAAGAATTCAATGTTGATGATATGAGTCTTGAAAAGATAAACATAAATGTCAGCAAGATTAAGAATGAAGCATGCTAATTTATTGATAAAACAATAAAGATGCTTGAATTGATTTGTCTGAATCATTTATTGCACATAGCACATAATGAGATCAACAATGCTCATTACAAGAAGAAATTCAATGAACATCTGAAAGAAAACACTCTCAGTACATTTCAATCTAAAGATGCAAAGTGCTCTTTCAATAACAAGTTGAAAATTGAATGTTCATGTGTGAACGCAAGTTCATCTGTACGTCTCATATCATCAAAATTTGTCAATCTAGTTATCATTTCATTAATCTTGATCATCAACTGACTAAAGAAGATTCAAATTCATTTCAACAAGAACAATGATTTATTATGTTGACAAATTCATCACGCATATTGTGATGCAAAGATGAACGCGCTAGTCATCAGATTGACATGAACAGATAGAGATTTTCTAATAGAACAAGAGCAAGCTAGTTTTAATCTCATATGTGTGATCACAATAAACATGTACAAGACTTACGTTGCAGCATTGATGAGAAATTAATATTAATTTGAAAGAGTAACTTTTAAATCAAAACAATCACAGTTGATATGACAGCTCTGAGATATAAAATGAGATTGATTGATCGCAGATGAGACGCATAAAGAGATGATTCAAACATTCAAAATCATCAATTTATTTAAGAACATGAATGAAAAATCTTGTAAGTGATTTGTTACAGATACATTCTTTGAATGATCTTTCATATAAATGATAACATGAGTGAACATGCTAATAATAAACATGATGATGAATCAACATGAATTAAGATGAAAAGAAAAAGAAGTTCATCGAGTCAATTTGATATACTGTACATACAAAAATTTGAAAAAGATGAACAAGATACATATGAAAATCATCAATCTTCAAGAGAAAGATTATCAAGTTATTAAGAAGTACATCAAAGAGCTAGAGATCATGTGTGACACACTATGATTACGACGTGATGTTAATTTATCAAAGTTTTTCAACTCTTCTCTTACAGATGTGAAATCAAATAAGCATTAAGATGTCAATTGCAAGCTTTCATCAATGTTCAATGAACTTGTCAATTTCTCAATGATGACAATCACTGAACAACTTCAAAAGAATAAAGATAGAAAAATGTAAGAGTGAAGAGCACAAAAGTGCATTGAAAATCAGTCTTAAATCAACATCAACAACTGAATGATGAAAGTTCATTAACTCAGAGTACTTAGCACATTTTCGCATCTTGAACAACTTTCAGAGACACAGTTACTTACATTCTTTGAAGAAGAAGATTGAAAGAAGAAATATGTTCACTTTGAAACAGATCATCTCTACGACTTGAAGAGAGTCAAGTCTCTTTATGAGAAGCACATTCTTAAAATTATCTTCGAGATAAACTGTATCAAGATCAAAGCAATCAATGAACTCATCAATCATGTCTAAGACAAGAATGAAAAGACTGTATTTTATATCATGAGTTCTATGAATGCATTTATTCTCTATTAAGTAAGTGACGAAGTTTTTACTTTCTGTTAATATCATTCTTGAAAGTTATCACATGCATAGCGAGAGAAAACATGTTCAACATGATTGTTAACATTTAATTATGTAGTACTTTTGACTTGTTCTTAAAGTTTCAATGACTTTGATAACTTCAAAATTACTTAAATTTAAAATGATGAACATAGTTTGATTGTTTCAAGAAAACTTGAAAAAACTGCAGAAGTATTCAAATGAAAAATCATCATGCTTTATCATTGATACTATCAAATTAATCGATGTTGATTACAATTTACACAAAGTCAAGAGACTAGTTCAAATCAACTTGAAATGAATGAAGAGAGATCAAGCACAGATCAAGAAGAGAGTCAATCATCTTAAACAACATGAAAAGACTATCACTTATGACTTACGCTGCGTAGATTTGCAGATCGAGATGCTGATATATAACAGACAGAATCATTAAGTGCATTTAATGAACATGACATTGAAGCTCAAAACATTTCAAGTTAAAGAATTAATCAGAGATATCGAGAATGATGATAATGATGAAGATAATCACATTGAACTCAGTGACAGAGTGAAAAATGATGACTGCGCATAGATCACATTGCTTCATACATGTGCATCAAGAAAGCACGATGTATTACTAGTTTATCAGTCTGTATTATAAATAGTTGTATTCACTCTTTCTTCTTTGACATTCATTGATATATTCATCAAAACTTATTGAGATCATGAAAAAAAATTTATAATCAACGTTAAACTCTGTGATTCTTGATGATGTTGCAGATATTACTTTAACGATTCAACAAATCTTCAACGACACAGACAATACTGTTCAAGCATAATCATAGATTCTCATTTTCGTTCTTTCGAATAAATTCATTTGAATAGCTCATTAAGAAAATCATGACTACTCAATCAACATTATGTCTGAATGTGTGCAGATTGACAATAATCTGAAGAAGCAGACGCAGTATCATTTCATAGATCAACAACAATGTTTATTTGTACTGATTTCAACTACAATCATTCTGCGTCTATGAAACGCAGCAGAGTTTAAAAAACTTCATTCATCAAAGTAATGAAAATGTCTGTCAAACATCAGTGATTTTACAACTTGAAATCATGCTTCTATTATATCACTAGTATCAATCATGAAAAGAGATAAACGAAAAACTACAAGTAAGAAAAGTGCATTCTTCTCAAAAATCTTGAATCTTGAAGTTCAAGTCATCTACATGAAAATGTGCACTTGAAAAGTCTTTTCATACTTGTCAGACATTCACACACTGCAAATGATGTCAAACGTGAACACAATCGATAAAGATCTGAAGTACAAAAGTATAGAAATGTTTTCTCAGAAAAGAGAAGAAATGCTGTTGATGCATGCAAAGAATGTGTGATACTTCATTTATATCATACTTTGACTCAAAAGTTGACTTAACTTCTAATGTTTGAAAATTAAGTGTCAGTTCGCTTATTTGCGAATTTGCATCAACATGAGTAACTCATGTTTTGTGATGATGACTCACTCAAAACTCATCATCGCGAATACAAAAATCACAATCTGCAAGATCTAGATTTACAAAAGTCATTTGCAAAGATTCTGACTTAAAGAGCGTACTGATTACAATCATCGCGATTGATTATCAATAAGATCAACGATGTAGTTGCTTGACTGAAGAAGACACAGATGCACTTTGCTTCATCACAATCACAATAGTTGAGTTTTATGATTTTTAAGTGATTGTCATTAAGATATTAGATGCAATCAAGAGTGTTAAACTCAATAACTTTCATACATCTTGAAGACTACATGATGATTAATGACATTGAAGCAAACATCATGAGTTCAATGAATCTGTTTTGCAATTCAATGAATCATACATCAGTCAAACTCACGAAAATGACAGATTGATTCTGAAACATCATCTCATCAGAAGCTATGAAAACTCAATCATTAAAGTTGCACATCAGAAGATGAAATGCTTTCTTTATATATTATATATATATAGCTAGAATCATGACTATATACAACTCATCGAAATATACAAGACATTATCACTTGTATCTGAGTAACTGTCTTGCTCTGCTCATTGTCAACAAAGAGTTTTACTGCTTGATTTTGCACTTTGTCATCAATTATTCATCACATGCACTAATGTGATGAATCGACTCAATGAGATCATTCTGATCGCATCTTTCAATATCTTTATGATTGCACATGTCTAAATCTTGCAAAAATGTTTTCTTCATGTTTCTTGCATGAGATGAAATATGCAAGCTAAAGTTATTCAATCATTGCATTTTAACAAAGCTGCAAAGTATTTATTTGCAAAAGAAGTCATCTTTTGCAAAATCTTAAAGATACTTTTGTTGTAAATTGTAGAAAGTTTGAGTAATCTTGTCTCTTCAAAGATAGTAGATAAATACTTAATACAATTGAAGATCTTGAATGTTCATCTCATGTTGATCAACAAACTTTGACATCATACTCAACATCATTAACTCATGAACATGAGAAAAACTTTCTGTCGCTGAATACTCTGCGTTTGTTCAAGAACTTGCAAATCACAACATCAAACTTATAACAGCAATTGTGTCAAATGAAAAGAAGAATTTTGCAAGACAATGTCATTATACGATCATGAGAATGAAATCTTTCTATCTACTTTTCATATAGAGCATACGACTTGTTTTCTTCACTGCAAAATGCGATGCTCACAATCTCTTTATACATTGTTGTAAGACTGCTTGCATCATTCTCACGAGATAGTTAGTAAGAGAAAAGAGATCAAGATCTGAGTCAATGATAGAAAAGTCGAAGAGCGTTTTTCAAGTGTACATATAAATGTTATTGCGACTTGTAGATAGAAACAGAAAACATACACGTTTTACAGTATCTTTCTACTAGCACGATCATTGCATGTGTTCATTGTTTGCTTTCTCTGTTGCTTTGATACGACTTTCTATATCACATCTGTACTCTATTTCTCAACATTGAAGCTCAACGCAAAGATATTATTTTTATGATATTTTGAGTAGAACAGTTGACTGAACAGCAGAGAGCAACATGACATCTCTACAATGATCAGAGAGTTTACAAAAGATTTGAAGTGAGAATTGATTTGACTCTGAAATACGAGAAATTGATATAACGACTTTATTTCTCTTAGAGATATTGACGAAAGCTATTCAAGTCACAGAATTCTCACAGTTGAAACTAGAAGAAACGCGTATCTTCAGTTGATGAAAACTGTCTCTCTTTGAGCGAAGATGCAACAGCGAAGAAGAGAGAAACTGACTTTCGCGAATGATTGACACTCAGAAAAGACATTCTGATCAGAAGAAGAATTCGTCTGATCTCGAGACCCGCAAGAAACAAACAGCGAAAGCAAGAATCAAAGAACGAATTCGAAGCGATGTAGACAGAAGTACGAGAAATGACGTCAGTTTCAGCAGTGAATCATGTTTCAGCAGAAGCATAAGATTGAGCATTGTTCATCAAATAAAAGAAGAAAAAAGAAAAGCATCTTGATCAGTTGTAACAACTGCAAAAGAAAGAAAGAAGAACTTCAACAAGTCAAGAAGTAAAAACAAAATAATGAGATCTTTTTGACTGCTCTATTATTTTTGCTATTCTGTATTTCATTCTCACAACTTTCAATATCAATTCACAGCGACAAAATGACAAGCTTATTGAAAACATCTGTTGTAGACATAAGTGCTACGCTCATCAGCTTTCGAGTCAGCTCAGAAATAGACATGATCACAATGTCGTCTCTGAAATATCTGACACTCATGTCATTGCTTGAAACTTCGAAAGTCTCGTATTTTGAAGAGAAGAACATGACTGATTTTCTAGAAAGATATGAAGACTTCTGTGATGATTATAAGCTGAATTAGATTGATCGATTTTGCAAGCTGTCAAGATACTGCGACAAGATCATCAATGATAGCATCAAGACTATGATCGAATATATCAATTTCAACTGACAAGAACTGAAGAAGATGATGAAGAAAAAGTATGAGAAAGATGACACTGATCAACAGCTAAATTCTTGAATTTTTCTGAAAATCTTCAAGAATAAGTCTTGTATCATGAAGAATGATCTGAAGCTGTACAGTCGATAATACAAAAGCATATTGCATTCGTTGATAAAATGCAAGCAAATGAATGAGTATATTAGATGCTGCTGATTTGTCAAGAGTCTTTCATCTATACTAAGCGAAAAGATTGTACGAAAGTGTGCACTCAATTCTGAAGATTTTAGTTTCATGAACTTCAAGAAAGCTAGTGACGTGATAGTGATTTACTGCGACTCTGTCAAAGCACTGTTGAAATTCTTGATCATGATCAAGAATTTCGATGATCTCAGCAAGCTCATGAATGAATATCAAGTCAAGCGATTAACGATGTCAGACAAGTTCTTCGATTCTTTGATAGTAGCACAGCTCAGCAATATGACAATGAATGAGATGATAAATAAGTTTGAGACGATGATGCTTTCTTTGCAAACAGCAACAAAGAAGATTGAATCTTTCATGCAAAACATGACAGCATCTGTCTCGATGCTTAACGTCTATATCTCATGCAAACTCGTCACGTCTGCTCATTCAACAATGTCAATGTCATCATCATTTTCACTTTCAAGAAGTGAATGAGCATCTTCGATGTTTAGAATGAAAGAATACTTCTTTTATGAAGAAATAAAATGTCAGAAGATCAAATGTTATCAACTGAATATTTATAAAATAAAAGAAAAGATACATGTGAATGAAACAAACAGACTCTGAATGAAACTCGCTGAAAAACATGACAGATTGACATCTTTCGCATTGAGTCATTCTCAGAAAGAGCTGATTGACAATGCTTTAAAGAAACAAAATCAGCAAATGAAAGCAAAACATGTTGATGTCATCAGACTGACAAGTGTAAGAGCAACGATCATGAAGAAAGCAGAAAACACAGATGAGAAACAGAAATAAAATGAAGAAGTAATGATTGTCACAGCTCGACATGACTATAAGTCAGATGAAAATGCGACGAAGATAGTGACACAACAGAGAATGAGTTCAAATTGAACTTAAAGAGAAAAAGTAAGAGAAGAAGAACGTCTGTTGAGCATGAAGAATTTGCGCTCTGAAGAGTATTTATTGATTTCAAGATTATTCTTGAAGAAGCAAACAAGTGAGAATGTGATTATGCAGAATGCAGCTGCTCTCAAGAGAACGATAAAAACAACGAAGAAATTGACAGAAAAGAATTCAGATGACAGCAAGATAGAATCAGACAATCGAGACAAGAGAACGTAAAACATAGTAGAAAAATGCATAGACACAGAAGACGTGATGCATATTATAGCGAATCAGAAGATGCAAGACGTGAGCATTGAACAGATGCTTACACATTCATTTATTCTTCTTCAAGCTCTCTACGCTCAAGTAAAACAACATAAGAAAATGAAAATGAAAAAAACTGATGACGTGCAAGTAACAGCAGTAAAATTTAAAGATTCTTCACTTGAAAAGTCGAATGCAATTCTGTATGCAGTGACGTGTTCAAGAACACAAGTGCTGATGAGTGATGAGATTTATGTTAAGACACTGCTTGATAATGATGCTGAAATCAACGTTATGTTTGAAACTCTTGTTGCAAGAACTCAGTTGTCTATGCAACGAGACATTCATCTAAATATTATAGAAGTCAGCGAAGCAAAGACTAACATCATTGAATGTTACAATGACATGAAGATTAATATTGACGAAGCAAAATCAATGATTTCAATATTTGTGATCAAAAGCAACAAGTACACTCTGATACTGAGCAAATCATATGAGTGAAAGACGCATTTATGCATCAACAATACTTCAAAAGAAACTTGTGAGATGACAGTCATTGATGATGATGAAAGAATAATGTTCTTTAAATTGATTTTAACATACAATTCTGTCAATCAAGATGTGTTGAAAATATTTCTTGAAAAAGCGAAAGACTCTTTAAATGAGTAGACAAATGCTCTGTTGAAAGCGTATCTGCGATGAGAAGTGTAAGCTCGAAGACTGTTGATTTAGCGCGCTTGAAAAGCTCTGAGACGTTCATCAAGATTGAAGAAGAAAAGAAAAAGAAAGATTGAAGCTTCGTTCAATAATTTTGCTTAAATGATAACATGCAATGCACACAGATGTTATGATGTCGTTCAAACAGACTTGCGATGCGAATGACATGAAGATTTGACCTGAGTTCAATTCGTCAGCATGAGAAGATAAATCATGTCAAAGTAGCGACAGCATACAAGAGAAAAGCTCAGAAGATTCAATTTGTGAATTTATCAAAGTCAAATGACTCAATATCAGAAGATTTGACAAACTGAAAACAAATTTTACTGACTCAGATCAAATTGAATATGACAGAAATGAAGTCAGAAAAGTATGATCATTGACTGTTTTTCAAATTCTTCAAAATTGCTCGAGAATTCAGACTGACTTTGAAGCGAGCGAAGAGAATGATATGCAACGATGCTTTAACTCTGCAAGAGAAGAATTTACTACTGAAAATGTTATTTAACAGAGAAGCAATAATGATCTGAAACTTCTCAGAAATGAGAAAGATAAAAGACATAGTCTCATTCTCGCAGCAAATTCGAACGATATTGCATGATGCATGACAGACACTTGATTTTTCAGTTTCTAAGACACTTCATCAGATCATCATAAACATGCTCAAGAATTGAATAAAGCATGACATACTGAAATTTTGTCATGACTTGTATTGAAATTTCTGATTTCTGATCAAGAAAAAGTTCAATCAGTATCACATGATTAACACAGCGATGAATATGAACAAGATTATCATCAGAGACATCAATCTGCTCTCAGACGTGAATGAATTCTTCAAAAAATTCGTTGATATGATTATGATCTTTCTAATAGATCTGTTTTCTGAATATGATCAGATTACGCTGACAAAAATATATTAAGATCTCACAGCATTCATGACATCTTTGAGATTATTGCGACAGACGACGTTATCACAAGATGTCATCAACTTCGTTGCTCAGTTTGTCAGAATCATAATCAAGATACTGAAGAATCTTCTTGAAATATGCAGATCTTTTCTTGACGATATTGAAGTAAAGAAATCGAAGACAATCTATGATAATGCAAAGATTGCTTCAAAAGTACATCAGTTTATGCTGAAACACATTAAGAATCTCGACTTCATACTCTTGAACTTTGAACTCATCAATTGCATCATATCTGACAAAAAGTCGTAATTCTGCATGTCGAGCATAAAGATTGTAAGATTTGTTTGTGACTTTCATGATTGCAGATCAGAAGATTTCAAAATTATCAAGATTCTAGAATGACATCTCTGTCATGATGTCACATTTGTTCAAGCATTCATTGAAGTATGCATGTATTATCAAATGTGAATAAAGAATTTCATTCTGATTGCAACGTCAATATTTCAGCTCTTCAAAAAGAAGATCAAATTCGTGTGAGAAAAAAAACAAGAGAAAGTCATGAACAGATTGAAGCTGACATTGATCATTGCATCAATCATGAGAAGTCTGAACTACTTTGAGCAGACAGAAGAAATTGTTCTTGTTGTGAACATAAGTCTTCAAGAATGAGAAGCGATGTTATAGCAGACAGCATTGAATTCTAAGAATCAACATCTCATATGATACGAAAGTGAGCTATGAAATGAGCAAGAGACAAAATATAATGCTGAGAAGCGAAAATGCAAAGATCTGATGAAAACACTGAAGAAGATTCATTACTGATTATATGACATGAAGTTCATTATTGAAATAAACATCAACACTCTGATGACACAATTGAATTGATCTGCGTCAGACTTATCAAAAGCATTGATGACATGATGATTTACTTGAATTTGCTTGTTTGATTTTGATGTTTATCACGTCTTTGATTGCAAGCATAGCGCACTCAATGAACTCTTGCGCAGACTTAGAGAATCTTCAGATGATGAAGATAAGACTCATGAGAAAAACATAAATGACTTCATTGATGCTCAGTTAAATTTCATTCATCTTTGCTCAGTCAGTATAATTGTTGAAGAAGACATGTCAATATTGAAAGATTCATATTCAGAACACTTCAAGAAAATAACTTGTTATTTAATTTTCTTATCGCGTCTGTTTGAAATGTCAACAAAAGAATTTCGACAATTTAAACATGAAGTGCTGAAATTCATGATTCAAGATAAACATTTGTTTAAAAGATTCAACAAGACTGCTTCTGTAAAAAGAATGATGAATCTTCAAGAAGAATGCAATAATATTCTGCAGAAACTGCATGATAAAAGTGATTATTATGAAAGAGAGAAAACATATCAAAAGATGATCAATAGATATTGATGAGAAAAGATATGAAAGAATACATGCGCATATGTAAAATTCTGTGAAGAATGTCAGTTGCAAGCATCAAGACAAAAGAAGAAGACTCTGCATTTTATCTGAATCTTGAAAGTCTGAAAGAAGATTGAGATGAATGTCATTCACATGTTTTCAAGCGAAGAAAAACATTATATTGTCTTGACAAGAAATGACTTCTTGAGATGAGTAGAAGAAAGAGTTCTGAGAGCAGCAACTTCGAAAGCGATAGCGAAATTTTTATGAAAAGATGTGATTTGCAGACATGATTGTTCAAGAAGATTTGTCATGAACGAAGAATTGAAGAACAAAGAAATTGTAGAAACGCTGATCGAAAAATATAAGATAAAGCGAGTGATGATGTCGATTTATTATTCACAGATGAATGATCTTGTGAAGAGAAATTATACAGCTGTTGTGAATGTCTTGATCAAGATGACAGTCAATGAAAGCATGAGATGAGTCAGAAGCTTTGTCAATGTGCTATGAGCAGACAAAATCATCATGAGAACTTTCATTGAAATGACTTCATATCATGTCTTGTATGATTACAATGTCGTTCTTTCTATAGAACTTGATGTTTCAATCTGACAGATTCTTTCATGAAACAATGTTTGCACAACTGATGAGTTATTGACTCTTCATACTTGACAACTTGAATGCAGAGATGAGAATTTAAAGAAGATCGCGCTGCATTTAAGAAGAATGAGAGAGATCGACAAAGATGTATAAGATGATCACAGACACATTCATATTAGTTCAATTCTGAAGAGTGATCTTGTACTGCTGTATGACATCAAATTAAACAACATGCATACGCTGAAATTGACATGAAGATGACTAAGATTTTTTCAAGTAGTGAAGATGAACACTGAAAAAGAATAATATAAAATTGCAGAGCTTGACGAAGCAATCTTGAAAGAAACAATTGCAGAAAATAGATTGAAAAAGCGTGTGAATTGAGCATTGAAAAGTGAGATCATTAATGAACAGAAGAATGAAGATCAGAATCTATCGATGACAACGCTCATTGAGAAAATCGTGTCAGAAATTACGATCAATGTTTCAATCAGAGACTTGAATGCGTCGCTAAATTTTATTCACTATTAACTGAGAGTTTCGGTGAACTTGAAAAGAGCATTTATTGCTGAAACTTCTGTTGAGTTGAAATAAGATTGTTCACACTCAAGAGTGCAGCTTCAATAGCACTGTCTTGTACAATGTCACTTGTATTAGCTCTTTCTCTGTCAAATCATCAAGAAGCGAAGTTGATGCAAGAAGATCATGAATTGTTAAGAATGTCATAAAGTCGCTTTGAGTTACTTGAGCATATGAAAAGAAGAATATAAATGAAGATGCAAATGTTTGCAATGTCAGTATTGAATTACTTCAGTACTGAAGATTGAAAGTTTCAAAATGTTCTAGTCTCAAATAAACAAAGCGAAACTTTAATCAATTTCCAGAGTACACGTTGTTATGAATGCGTCAGAATTGATTAAAGTTAATCAAGATCTAGTCGAGATCTGATCTAGATCTGACTCAAATTTGACTCAGATATGACTTAGCATCTTTTTTCTTTTCTAGCATCTTCTAATCAGCTTCTATTGTTTTTTAGACAAACACACTTCTTTGTGTTACGAGTAATTAACAGATGTTTATGACAAACACATTTCTTTGTGTCACAAACATCTTTTGAATCAACATCTTTCTTGTGTTTCAACACGTTCTCTTTGAGACTAGCGTCAATCTGAGTAACTACTATATAGAGCGTGTTTTTCTTACTTTTTGTATCTTCTTTCTTCTGTATTCTTAAAGTCTTAGTTATAGCTATCTCTATAGATCAAACATTCTAGTCACGCACGCATTCTGATTAATTTCTAGACACGATTTCAACATTACTTTAAGAATTTATTAATCACACGATACTGATCTCATTACTAATTCAAATTCACTCAACTGACAACAAGATGAGTATAAAGAAATTTGTGTATCTGATGATCAACGACATCAAAAGACAGAACAACATCAAGAGATCAATAGATTCAAGAAATTAAGATCTTGCATTGCTAAAGAATTTACAGCTCATTCAGTACGTGCTCGTTCAAATTGATTAATAAAATCAAGAGATTAAGATCTTGATTGCTTGAGAATCATCAAAAAAACTCTTCTCAAATCAGTAACATTCTTCTTTGAAGACTAAACAACTTGAACTACGATCTCACTACATATCATCAAGCATCGCTCTTCGCTCGATCATTAATTCTTCGCTATGACTTGATCATCTGTGAAAAATCTTTCTGAAAGTTATTCAAGTCTTTATTCTTCTGTCACTGCAGATTCAGTCATTTATTCTGAGCTATCATCTCACATATCAAAATATCTTAGAATCAACTTTGTACGAAAACGTCATCACTTTGTGTCTCACTCTCAGACTTTCGATGAATCTCTGAAAGCTTCTACTCTTTGAGATATAAAAAATGTAAAGCAGCTACAACATTGAATTGAACAAGATTCAAAAGTGTTTCTAGAAGATTTAAACAGTCTTCAAACTCAACGAGATCTTAATGTGAAAGCTTGTAAACTATTTGACAAGATATCAAGTGAACAAATATGAAAAACTCGCTTTGAGAAAATTGATCAAGCAAAGAAACAATTGAATCAATTGAATCAGACACTTCAGAACAAATTGACTGAAGCACAACATCATCTGCGAGTGACTAAAGATTTCACTTCATTGATCTCTATTCTTTTCACATTCAGCAAGCGATCTCAGAAGCTTTCGAATTCATCTCTGTTTACTGATGAAAAAGAATCTATCTGAGATGATTGACAAGAAAAGATTCGCGACAAGCTAGAAATCAACGTCAATCATTTTGACAATGACAAAGCTATACTAGTCTACATTCATTCTTGAATCAGCGAAGATGCAGTCAAAGTCATTCTAGTCAGACATCAGCGAGATTCATTGAACTTTTATTCAACAATCAATGATCTACTAGATAAACTTACTCAGCTATACGATGATTCTGACAAAGAGACAAACTTTCGAAGAAAGTATGCTAATCTCTCTCAAGAAAAGAGCAAATTCAGCGATTTCTATTCGATGTTTCAACGTCTGTTCTTTTATTTAGAGTATCACGAAAAGCAATTGATCGTTGATTTACGAGACAAGATAGTTTATCGTCTTCGTGCAGCTTGAAGTAGTCAATTGATTCAGTCAGAATCTTTGAATGAAATTCGTGATTATTTAATTCATTTGAACAATGAGCATCGAGTCATGAATGACATCAAAGAAAAGAAATTCATGATCAAGATCAGAAAGCAAGTCATCTTTGCTGAGAAATGAGATTTATTGAATCTTTATAGAAAGATCGAAGTTATCATCGATCAGTTAAAATCACGCGACGCGACTTTGACTAGCATCAAAGAGACAGATCTACAAACTGAAAGCTGTTTCATTTGTCATAAGTCAGATCATTTTTTTAAAGAGTGCTCTGATCGAACTTTGAGAGTCAATGCATTAGAAGATGATGAGTTTGATTGATTTACATTGAACTCTGAGTCAGATTCTGATTCAAAAAACTAGTTATCTCTTTCAAAGTCATTAAAGAGATAGAAATCATATCTTTGTGCAGTCAAATCGAAGTTTTATCGAAAGAAAACTATTTTAAAAAGTCATTTCTGATCAATGCTTCTCTTATCTCTCAGAGCAATTCTTTCAGCCTTTGCTCTTTGATAAACAGTGATTTCGTCGTCTACACGCTGATACATGACAAGCTAGTCAATAAAGTATGTCAGAAACTTGAAATACAATTTATATTACTAGCAAAAGAGAAGTTAATACGAGAATATGATGAAAAGTTAGCTAGAAAGACTATTACTCATAAGATTCTATTCAATCTCACGATCGAAAGTCATAAGAAATTGACTATGTCAATGCTGATAGCTGATATTAAGCATCATGAAGCTATATTGAGCAAATTCTGAATGAACAAAAATGAAATATTATTGAACATGAGACATGATACTATCGTATTTTCTGATCAATTAGATATTTCGATTTCGATTTTTTCGATCTCGTCAAATACGAAGCACTCAAGTTGATCACGATCAACTCTCACTTCTTCAGCGACTCATAGCAATGCTTCAAAGATTCTCAAGCACTCAGTTTCGATCATTCAGAAAGAGTCATTTTCGATTTAAAACATAAACGTCGTTTCTTTTCAAGCACTAGTAAAACGAAAAAAGAAGAATCAGATCGAGATTTTTGCTATGTTCATTGAAGACATCCATAGAGAAATCATCTACAATACTCAATGCAAACTAGATGTTATAAACGTCTTCTCAGTCAATGAAATGACTCAGAATCTAGAAGATATTAAAGTCAAGCTATCATCGAAGTATCAAGATTTTCTAGATGTCTTTGATCGAGCTCAAGCAGACAAGCTATCGTCTCATCATTCATATGATCATAAGATGAAGCTTACTAGTGACGTAACATCATCTTGCTGTCAAGCATATTGAATGTCTCTCTACAAGCTTCAGAAAGTAAAGAAATATCTGAGCGAGAATCTTTTCAAAGAATTTATAACTTCTAGCAAAGCTTCGTATTTCTCATCTGTTCTGTTCGCTCTAAAAGCAAATGAAGATCTACGATTCTGCGTAAACTATCAAAAGCTCAATGCTATTATCAAAAAAAATCACTATTCTTTATCTCTGATAGATGAGATGATTGACAAAATAGTTGATTGCAAGCATCTGACTCGATTGAATATCATTTCAACGTTTAATAAACTACAAATGCACTCTGATAGTGAGAACTATACTATCTTTATTATCGCTTTAGAAGCATACAAATCAAAGATGCTATTCTTTGAACTTATCAATGATTTCATTTCATTTTAGCAGTATATAAATAATGTTTTATGAAACTTTCTAAATGACTTCTATCAAGTCTATCTAAACGACATTCTGATCTACAGCAAAACTTAACGAGAACATAAACAACATGTCAAAATAATATTGAATCGCTTACGAGAAGTGAGTCTACAGATGAATATTCGAAAGTGCGAATTCAATGTAGAAGAGATCATCTTCTTAGAAGTTATAGTATTCAAACAGAGTCTTCGTATGAATTCTGTCAAGATGAAAGTCATAGTCAACTGAACTACGTCGATCAATCTAAAAGAAGTTCAAAGCTTCGTGAAATTTGTTAACTTCTATCGTCGTTTCATTAAGAACTTCTCGAAGCTAGTTAAATCGTTCATTCAGCTGACTAGAAAAAACACATCTTTTGTTTGAAACGAAGTCTGTATTCAAGCTTTTGATAATCTAAAGAAACAAGTCAGCTCAATCTCAATTCTACGACATTTCGATTCAAAATGACAGACTATTCTAGAAATCAATGCATCTGACTACGTCAAAGGTGAAATTCTATCACAGTATGATGATGAGAAAGTTCTTCACTCGATAACTTTCTACAGCAAGAGCATGATTCTCGCTGAATGCAATTATCACATCTATGACAAGAAACTGCTGATTATTATTTAATGTTTCAAACACTGAAGACTTGAGCTTGAATGCATCAAGTTACTCATTCAGATGTTCATCAATCATCAGACTTTGAAGACTTTCATGAAAAATAAACAGTTAACTCGACGTCAAGTCAATTATCTAGACATTCTATTCAAGTTTAACTTTCAGATCATTTTTCGATCAGACAAAATGAACACTAAAGTCAATGCTTTAATCAGAATGTTTCTGATCGACATCTTTGAATCAACTCAGCGTACTGAAGATCGCTATCAGATCATTCTGACACTTGATAAAGTAGATATTCTAGCTATCAAATCTGAAGTTGATCTCTATCAGCGAGTAAAAGATGTCAACAGAACGAATTAGCTTTGCAATGAGTATAGACAAGCTATAAGTGAAAACAAGCTCAAGCTACATAGCACTGAATTGAAGCACTGCGAGATTGTTGACGACGTTCTGTTCAGAAAAAATCTACTGTAAGTTTCTGAGAATATGCATACGAAATTGTTAAAGAAAATTCATGATCAGTCTTTCATTTCTCATTCTGACAATCGAAGAATTATTGATCTAGTTCAACGTTTCTACTATTGATCAGATCATCGAACAACAATTAGACGTTACATTCAAAACTGTCATGTTTGTCAACAAAGCAAGACATCTAGAAATAGCATCAATGAACTTCTTCATTCTCTCTCGATTTCACAGAAACGCTGAAAGAATATAGCTATGAACTTCATCACTGAGCTATTTCTATCAGAAGATTATAACGTCATTTGCACAATCATATGTTGACTCATCAAGAAACGTCATTATGTTCTCTGTCATTGAGAAGACGCTGACATCTCAGTTGAAGAAACGGTTTGAATCATGCTATGAAACGTCTATCAACTTCATGATCTATCTAGTTCTATTGTTTCGAACAGAGACTCTCAGTTCATATCAATCATGTGACAAAGTCTTTGCAAGCGACTTAAGATCACAGTTAGTCTATCAACAGCTTATCATTCTGAGATCAATGATCAATCGAAACGAGCTAATCAAGACGTTGAATGAAGACTAAGAATCTACTGCAATTACATGCAGAACGACTGAGCAAAATGACTATCAATGATAGAATTCAGCGAGAATTTCAATATCTTCTCGATCATCTCAATGACTTCGTTTTACTTCAATAAGAGTTTTCACTCACGAATGAGTTTCGATTCAGATACGACTGACTACGAAACTACTTGTGAACGTCTTGAAGCTAGAAAAGCAGATGATATTATCATTCAAATGAAAAAGCTTCTTATCTTCAATCATCAACAATTGAAAAAGACGAAGCAGATCATCGAAGCTCAGATCAATAAACATAGATGAGATGTCATTTATGAAGTAGATAACTGAATTTGATTATTCTCTAGAAACATAAAGACAACTAGATCATGTAAGAATTTGAAAGATAAACAGCTAGAACTCTATCAAATCACTGTCAAAGTTGAGATCTTCTATCATCTTTGTCTATCAATAAGCATGAAGCAGCTGCATTTGATGTTCAATTTGAAGCTATTACGTTCTTATTTCAATGATCTTTTATCAGAACAGCATTCAGAATCATCTAAATCTCTCACTATCAAAGACTATGAGCATTGAGAGATAAATGACATTCTGAACTCTAGATGATATTGAGATCGAATATAATACAAGATCAAATGAACGAAACTAGATCAAAACAACGAATGATACTATGTCAATAAAGAAGAATTCGAGAACTCGAAAGAAGTTCTAGTCGAATTTCATAAGTTTTATTCAGACAAGTCATACTAAATTGAAAAACAGTGAAAATTTTTGCGTTTCATTTGTTCTATTCATGCGAACATGAATTTTCAAAGAAAAGAATAATGTTACGAATGCGTCAGAATTGATTAGAACTAGTCAAGATCTAGTCGAGATCTGATTTAAATCTGATTCAGATTTGACTCAAATATGACTCAGCATCTTTTCTCTTTTCTAGCATCTTCTAATCAGCTTCTATTGTCTTCTAGACAAACACACTTCTTTGTGTTACGAGTAGTTAACAGATGTCTATGACAAACACATTTCTTTGTGTCACAAACATCTTTCAAATCAACATCTTTCTTGTGTTTCAACACGTTCTCTTTGAGACTAGCATCAATCTGAATAACTACTATATAGAGCATGTTTTTCTTGCTTTTTATATCTTCTTTCTTCTGTATTCTTAAAGTCTTAGTTATAGCTATCTCTATAAATCAAACATTCTAGTCACGCACGCACTCTGATTAGTTTCTAGGCACGGTTTCAACATGCGCTAAAGTTCACTGCATAATGATTAGAGCTAAAGCTTAGAACAAGAATCAAAATCGATCGATAATTGCATATCAGAAAATATATCAAGATCAAAGATCAAAGATATATCAAGATCGACTTAAACAACACATGATAAAACAATATGACGCTACATCAAGTCAATTTAACTCATGTGACATGCAGCAGATAGCATAGAGAAATAGTCAATCAGTCAGCTGAGAGATTTGTTACTAATATCAAGTCATCAACATTCTTTCAGCTATGATAAGTGCAAGTCGCAGAAGAATTATTTGCAAAACTGCAAGCAATTTCTACTAGCGCTGAGCTTTAGAAGACTCAGCATGTATTTTCTATCTTTCAACATAATTATCATTTCTGTTATTTAAACTCGCACTAGAACGTTTAAAAATCTTACGTATTTCATCATTTCTGTTATTTGAACTCAAACTAGAATGACTAAACATCTCATGTAACTTTTCACTCAACATTTGTTTTCTCAAACATTAAAAACTCACATCAAAACTTTCATCAACGAAAGCTCTTACACATTTTCTCAAAAGAATCTCATTTGAATTCTTTAACTATCTTTACTTTCATCATTTCAATGACATTCACTAAAGCAAGCTTTGTGATAACGTTGCATCATTTGAAACACTTCATAAATAATTAAAAAGAACTAGTCAATTACTTGAACTCTCTGCGCACAGAACAAGAACGACAGACAGCAATTCATCAATTTCGAAATCAGATTATGCAATTACACATCAATGTAAAGAATCTGATGTACAGCTTTATGAAATTTCTTGATAACAACTCACTTTATTCAAGAATGACTAGCGAGAAAGAAGAATGAAAGACGATGAATATTGAGCATGAAAGAATTGAAAAAGAGAGAAGAGATATAACTGAGACAAAAAGAATCATGATGAACAGATGAGATTTGAAGCTATTGAATCTTTGAATTTCAAAGAAAGATTCTTCATTGTATTCAATAAAAAGAGAAGCAATGAATAAAATGCGTGCGATCATCGCAAGAGTTCAGAATGAGCATCTGATCAGAGCAATAATGAAGCAAATAATATATCATAGAGCGATGCAAACAATTGTCAGCAGAGATTAAGTTTTGATTTTCTCATTCTTACAACTCACAGACTTCGACAAATTGATCGCAAATCAGATTGAAGTTATGTTAATAAATAAGAAGTTAAATCACATGAACTGAAGACGAGTAGAGTCTGACTTGCTATGTAAGTATATCAACGACATGATCTTGAAAACAGATCATGTCGAGACTGTTTTTAGCTCATCAGCAGTTTCGCAGTTTGATTTTGAAAGAAGATCAAGATCATTGATACTGTCATTGCAATCAAGACACTCACCAGTAATGTCAAAGAATGAAGACTCACACTTCATGTTGACTGCAAGCGATGTAGTAATGATTTCAGATTTTAATTCATCAATGTCAGCAATGTGAAGTCTGATGATAAGATTTCATCAATTATCAAGAGTTATCACATCAATTTCTTTTGACATGATTGCTTCATTCACGTCGTTAAATTCTTCAAGAACATCACGCGTACATTTTTTTATATCTTCTCATTTTCTTATCTTGATTGCTTTGACGTTCTCGAAGCTAGCAGAATATGACGAGCAAAGACTTGCTTTCTCGCTAGATGTAATCATGAATAACGAAAAGATTCTTCTACAGTACAGCTTAGAAACAGAAATGAGTGATACTGCAAGTGTCTGCAAGAAAGTTATCATTGTGACAGTGATAGAAAGCGTACGATCGAAAGTTCAATGATCACGTTATCAAATCATCGAAAATATTTGAGAAATGAAAGAAAGTAGAGCATGCTTTTGCATATAAATGTTTCATACATGAAAGCAGAGACTTGATTATCTTGATTCAATATCTTCAATCATGACAATGAAGTTGCTGAGAGAATATCGCTTTGAAACTAAGAATGAAGAAATGTTTATGTATCATTCACATCTTCAGAAGCTAAAAAATAGACTCAAGCTATTGATGAATGAGCTGTCGTTTAAAATACTTATTGATCATATAAATATCATATATGACTATAGATTTCAACTAGATTTCGTGAAAATCAATGTCACTTTCGCAGACTGATTTCGTCGAGATAGTCGTTTCTTTCGCTTCACTGACTCACTACAACTATTTCGACTACGATCGCATATGTCACAAAACTACAAGATTGATACATCTTTGATTCATAACATGTTCATAGAGAAGATCAAGTATCAGAAGTGAAAGAAAAACGATGCAATAATGCTATCAAATGTGTTTGATTGAATATTAAATGACAATACATGAGTCTTGATAAGAGAGAAACTAAACATGTACTTATGACATCAGAGAAATGACTTAGATCTTACAAATCACGACTGATTGAGAATGACTATGTACATTACGTTGCAACAACTAGTACGTCAGAATATAATGTACTATCTCATTACTATGATTCTTCAATTGAATCACGAAATCGATCTTCTGACTTTCTCATATTTCATGAAGATCACTTTCAAGAACAATTCAGAACTCATAAAACATGTAAATTTAAATGTCAATGATTTGATGAGTGATAGAGAACAAAGTTGAATTCAGAACACAGCAGTGTTTGCAAATGAGTTGATTGACAAAGACGATGAATTCATTCTTGATTTACATCTTTGCATGAAAAAATGATGAAAAGAAACGATCAAGCGAAATCTAGTAATGAATGAGTATACTCACTGCGTAGTACTCAAGATATTCAATGAAAATGATTCATGAAAATCAGATCTGAAATGAATCAATCAATCTTGCTTTGCAGACAGTGTTCATTTCTGAATGTCACATTTATCACATGATAATAAAGATAAATCTGATGAACAACGCATTATAGTGCTCATCTATCACATTGCGATCTTCAAAGATGAAGTCAACATGAAAATTGCAAAATGTGAAACTAAGAATGAAGTGATCGTTGCACTACGAGATCAAAGACTCATTGACGCGACTTCTTTTGAACTAGAAAATGATAAACAAGAGAGAATATCGTTTTATCATTCTGTCATCATGAAAATTCAAGAAGTATGTTCAACTTCGAATGTGCTGATAAATCTTTAAAGCTGAAATTTAATGAAGATGTTGAAAGAGAGAAGTCTTTTGTTTGATTAGAATCTGAAGCAAGTAAAAAAGTTTGTTGAATTTCATTGAAAATCTGCATTGAATCAGATGAGAAAAGCTCATAAAAGAATAAAAGAGACAGAGATTGCAGTCTATAAGTCTAAATTCTATTTCTACTGCGTCAAGAATGATATTAAGTCAATGAAAGACAATGAATGAAAGTGTTCAAGAGCAATTGCTTGAACGTTAATGATAGATTGTATTCTTTCTGTTTTCTCAAGCATTAATGAATAAATTGTTTTCTTGCTGTTTTCTTTCTGTTTTCTTCTTGATTCTTTCTATAATGATCAAGAAACAATCACTAATTAGATGAAAGATGAATGTCATGAGACTGCTTGCATCATTCTTATGAGATAGTTAGTAAGAGAGAAGAGATCGAGATCTAAGTCAATGATAAAAGAGTCGAAGAGCGTTTTTCAAGTGTACATATAGATGTCATTGCGACTTGTAGATAGAAACAGAAAACATACACGTTTTACAGTATCTTTCTACTAGCACGATCATTGCACGTGTTCATTGTTTGCTTTCTCTGTTGCTTTGATACAACTTTTTATATTGCATCTGTACTTTATTTCTTGACAACATACTGAGTGTTTCTTGATCTTCAATCTTGCAAATCAATAAAGATTTTCAATTTCAAAGATTACATTCAATGTGCTCTTGTGATTCAAGTACGATGACAGTTTAATCAATCAAGTCAAACTTTAATGTTCTGTCAAGATGTTAAAAAAGTATCAGCGTATTTGCTTTGAAATCAGTCAAACATATGCAATTAATCTAACTCGAGATTGAAGATCATGAAAAGTCAGCTCACAGAATCTTTCTAGCAGCTGTGTCAAACTACTGCAAAGCTCAATTCTCTGATGAGTGAGATCATTTACTTGCACATCAAGCGAAGATACAAGTCAAAAAGATAACATTTATGATGCTTTCACAAATGATCAATTTTGCATACATCAATATAGTTAACTGATCTTAGATTCATAATTTCAAAAATAATGATGAAATCACGAAAAAGTTAAATGAGTTATTGAATTTGCTGCAGATGACAAATATGTGATTACTTGAGATCTTGCACACTATGATTGAGAATAAAATCATTGAAAATGCGACAACTTAGATCAAATCAGATAATGTGAAATCAATTCAAGATATTGCAAAGAATGTTAACACGTCAAGTCTAATTAATCACTGCAATGCATTCATAGTGAATAATTTGAGCTTTGTGAAAACTGTGAGAAGTCAAAAGTAACGATGAAAATGATGAAATTAATAGAAGAAGAGTTTGAGCTGTTGTTGATATAATGTCGAAGAATGAGAAAACAAGTCATTGTTGAAAATCTAAAGTGAGTACAACGATGACATTCATTGTAGTGATGCTTCATACTATAATCTGTCTATAAATAAGTCTCTGTAGATATATATAATATACATAGATAGAAGAATCAGCATATGCAACATAAGCGACGAAAGCAAGATTCATTTCAGCGCATATGAACAAACGCAGATTATATCGAGATGCAGTTCGAAGACATATGAATAAACGCAGATTTTATCAACAAAAGCAGAACTCAGTCAGACGAGCTCAGCTTAAATCTCGATTTTATTCAGCTTTAAGTGACAAATGTTTCTTTCGCTAAATTCTAAAATTTAGTTCACTTTACAAACTGCGAATGATATGATCGCAGCGACGAAAATTCATTAAATGCTACATCGACAGACTTCTATACTTCAACAACATTGTTACTTTATGTGCTGAAGAAGAGCATCAAGTTGTTAAACAACGACTTCAATTTTCAACAGATGAGCGTGAATTCAATGATATTGAATTTCGCTAATCTGATGCAGATGATTTAATGATCATCATTGATAAATTGAATCTTCTTCTACTTGATCAACGTCATAATTACGTTCAGAAACTCAAGAAAGTGAAGACTCATTTATCATTTGAACTTCGTCTTTCTATCTTTCAAGATCTCACTGTCTTTGTTACTTTGCATGCGCTTCGTCAGATGTATCAACAATACAAACGTCTCACTGTTGAATTCATGATGATCGTGACTTGTATAAACACATTTACAAGAACAACGAGACTCATATGCGCGCACGAAATTCAGAATTGCATGTACGATCAAGCGAGCGATGATACATTGAAGCTGAAGAACATACATTCTCACTGAAGATATGTCAAGTCGCTTCGAGCGACTCAGAAAGAGAAGAATCACACAATGAAAGAGAAAGAGATGATAGATATGTCAGTCACATCTTCACTCATCGTCGTCACTGCTTCTATCGCTACGACGGCTTCGAAAGACATACTACGCGTTCAGAAGTTCGTCATTGTCAGAGCGAAAGAGCGACCACGAGACTCATCTAACCGTGTACGGTCAGAAATCTCTCAGCGGCGACAGCAAGCCTTTGAAGAGTCTACATAGCGAGAGCCGTCTGGCTTCGAACTCGTGAAAGAGCTTCCGTCGTGCGAAGCTATCCAGGCGACTCAGCCTCAACAAGCCTCTCGAAGTCGTGAAGAACGAGAACGAGAACGAGAACGAGGACGAAGTGAAGCAAGAGGTGAAGCAAGAAGTGAAGCAAGAGATGGTCAAATTGCAGGCGTTTCAGACAGCATGATGACCTCTTTTTAGATGTAAATAGGTTTAATTTGAAGGCGATTTGAAGCGTTCAAAAGATATGTTTCAGGTTTTGATTATGCCCTTGAGAGCGAAGAGAACGAGGTGCTTTTCGCACCAAAAATCGACTGTTTATGTGATCTTCCCAGCGTTCTTCTCCAAATCTCTTTCAGGGGTAGAACGATTACCTGATTAGGCTTAGTGGCGGGGGGTGGTGTTTTTGCAAAGTTCAGGTGGTGTGTCTGCAAAGGCGGGTAGTGTGCATATAGTGGTTACCTATATATATAGTAGCAAATTATAGAGGGTTAATTGGCCTGCAGATTGACCCCTTCACCATGTAAAGGAAGCTCCATACTCGTTGAGGGTACTCTCGCTCGAAGAATTTAGCCTGACCATAGCAATTTACTGCCATTGCCGCAGTTTGATTTAATCTTTTAGCTACACCGACGGCGAGGGTTCTGATATTTGCATCGAGGGTGGTCTGAATCGAGTGACGATCCGGATTTGTAGGTCTTCTTCTGTACTGGTCACACTGATCTAGATGAACCTGCTGACGTGCAGTTGCATGAGCCATGATCTTATGACAGTGACGGCACTGAACAGTATCAACCCTTCCAGATATGATTATCTTCTAGAAGTTATCGACGATGAGCTGATTTAAAGGCCTACCGCCACGTTGCGGAGGCATTGCTGGAAGTAGGAGGTAGGAGGTAGGAAAATGCAAGCAGGTTAGAACTGGCGACAGCGAGGGGGTCATCGGTCAACAGCGAGGTGAACCTCCCTACTATAATCCTTGCCCAGCTTACATAATTAAATACCAAGAAACCGAAGCAAAAAAGCCGCTAAGAGGTTTTAAACACGTCTTTTGTAGAAAAGACGGTTTTATTCGTTCCCTAGATCCAGCCACGCCAGCCCAGCCCTGTCGATAAATGTCGGGCTATGGGAGATCCCGCCAGCTAGTGAACGCCCCCCCTGTCACCGCGCCCTGTGGCTTAATAGAGGACAGTCTTCCGTACTGTATTGTATTTTGGCAACGGCCATTGACTTGTACATATGCCCATATTGTGATAAGTTTCCCTTCTTCACTCCCTATTCAACGGACAAAGCCATTGGCTAAGATATTTACCCGACCGTTGCAATTCCTGGAATCTTTGTTCTCGGAATTTACGACTAACGCTGACACCAAGCGAGTTTCACCGGGTCAGCATTGGACAAAGGGAAATCGAGCAACGTACTCTATTCGGAGCTGCGTCACGCAAAGCTCTCCCTTTAACATATACAGCGCTGGTAGTGCGTTGAGGCGATATCTAACTCACTCCATGGCGGTCCACTGAACATCCTCAAAATGCGAATTGCACAATGCCTGGGGTTGCTTGCGTTGATCAGCTGGTCATCCGCTGCAAACCTTCACGCTCGAAATCATGACACACATGACTACTACGCGCTGCACCTTCAACCGGATGTATCGCCTCAACAGGTAGCCTCGGCGCTTGGTCTTGACTATGAAGGTAAACTCGGCGAACTTCCAGACCACCATACATTCTCGTCACCCCGTGCGAGGAAACACGGAGCAGATGGGGTTCTCGATCTTTTGCGAAGGCGGCGGAGAAAACGAGATGTATCAACAGGCGTTGGTGCTCTCGATGGGATTCTTTGGTCGCAGAAGCAGAAGGTGAAGCCACGGATGCAGAAAAGAACAACGATACCACCTCCACCCGCTCGGGATGGGCCGCACGGGGGTGAAGCGGAGAGTGGAGCAACTGCTGGTGCAGAGGCAGGGAAACTCATTGTGGTGCCCACCGATCCCAAGAAAAAGCCAGTTGCGGTGGAAGCAGCGGTAGCTGCAAGAGATGAGATTGCTAGGATGCTCAGTATTGAGGATCCCATTTTCGGTGACCAGTGGCATCTCTTCAACACTGTACAACTGGGTCATGACATAAACGTCACTGGTCTATGGACCCAAGGCATCACTGGTCATAATTCTACAGTGGTCATGGTTGACGATGGTATCGACATGTACAGCGAGGATCTCAAGGACAATTACTTTGCGGAAGGATCATACGATTTTAACGACAACACAGATGAGCCTAAACCACGCCTCGCAGACGACAGACATGGTACAAGGTGCGCCGGGGAGATTGCGGCTGTGAGGAATGGTGTATGTGGAGTCGGTGTTGCGTATAATGCTAAGATAGGAGGGCTTCGCATTCTCTCGAAAGTCATAACAGATGAGGATGAGGCCGTTGCAATGAATTATAAATATCAGGAAAACCAGATCTACTCATGTTCATGGGGTCCTCCAGATGACGGTATGTCCATGGATGCTCCAGGAATCTTGATTGAGAAGGCCATGGTCAATGCTGTGCAGAAAGGTCGTGGAGGAAAGGGAAACATTTTTGTCTTCGCTGCAGGGAATGGCGCTGGCGCTGGAGACAACTGCAATTTTGACGGCTACACGAACAGTATCTACAGCATCACTGTCGGAGCAATTGACAGGAAGGGCACGCATCCGTATTACTCCGAAAAATGCTCGGCTCAATTGGTAGTCACGTACAGCAGTGGAAGTGGCGATGCGATCCATACAACGGATGTAGGTGTCAACGCGTGCTACGAGAACCATGGTGGAACCTCTGCTGCAGCGCCTTTAGGTGCCGGCATTTTCGCCCTGGCATTCTCTGTTCGTCCCGAACTTACGTGGCGGGACCTGCAAAGCATCCTCGTCGAGACTGCGGTCCCCGTAAATGAGGAGGAAGAATGGGACACGACATATATTGGGAAGAAATTCAGTCATACTTACGGCTACGGCAAACTCGATGCCTACCGCGTTGTAGAAAAGGCCAAGGAAATGGAGCTCCTGAAACCACAAGCTTGGCTGAAGTCACCATGGTTGCATGTGAAGCACAAGATCCCCGAAGGAGTGGAAGGATTATTGAGCTCGTTTGAAGTTACCGAAGCAGACATGCAGAAAGCCAACCTGGAGAGACTCGAACACGTCACCGTAACCATGAACATCGAGCACACCCGACGCGGGGACCTCAGCGTTGAGCTACGCAGTCCTACCAACCTGGTATCCCATCTAAGCGTGGTCCGAAGGCTCGATGAGGCACCTTCGGGCTACGTCGACTGGACATTCTCTTCCGTAGCTCACTGGTAAGCCAAGAAACCATCCAGTCCAGCACAATGCCTAATCATTAATCTGTAACCTAGGGGTGAACCCGGCATTGGCACTTGGAGCGTTTTAGTAAAAGACACGGAAGTCAACGCTCACAACGGTACCTTTACCGACTGGCGGCTCACCCTTTGGGGCGAATGCATCGATCCCACGATTCAGTCTCTCCTTCCCATGCCTACAGAAACAGATGACGATGACCACGACGTCATCTCCGCGTCTGCCTCGTTGCATCCCATCACTCCTGGTACAGGGACGGAAACCGGACTCCCAGCAAACCCGTCTGATCATCAGGACAGGCCTGTCAACGCAAAGCCTACGGGTGTGGACGAGGCGCTGAGTGTTTCCAGTACTGCTGCAACATCCACATCTTCTTCCACAGCTACAAGCCCCTTATCGAGTATCGAGGCAGAAACGTCCCCCTCCGTCACCACCACGTCAGAGCACTTCCTCCCCCACTACTTCCCCACCTTCGGCGTCTCCAAACACACCCAAATCTGGATATACGGCAGTTTGTTCCTCATCCTCCTCTTCTGCGGCGGACTTGGAATGTACTTCTACCTCCAACACCGGAAACGGAAACGCGCGAGTCGCGAAGATTACGAGTTTGAGATGCTGGAAGAGGAAGAAGCTTTGAATGGGGCGAAAGGTGGGAAGAGGCCAAAGAGGAGGGCGGGGGAGCTGTATGATGCGTTTGCGGGCGAGAGCGACGAGGATGAACAGTTGCTGTCTGATGAGGAGGAGAAGGGTGAGGGGTATCGAGATGCGGAGCCCGAGGGCGAGGAAGAGAGGGGCAGGAGTAAGTCAAGGGATGGAGATGGGGAGAAAAATTAAGGGTTTTGAGCTTTCAGGTATCTTGGGCGCGAAATCAATATACTTTTGTTGGTACATGGGCAGGAGTTTTGCATTCTGCGACATCAGGGTGGGTTTGAGTATATTCGTTCTCTTTAAAATTTTGGCTTGATAAAGTAGCTGTCTGGCACATACTGTGGTATCTTTTAGATGAGGGTATCTCCAAAAGCCAAGCATTTCCGCTACGCAGCGCTCTACGTGTTCTGATAAATGCTCTTAATCTTTTCGTATCTCGTGAAACTAGTAGTTGTTAGATCCTCAAGTTTTTACCAATGCTACCATACCTTATGCATCCCGAGAAAACGCTATTCGCTATGCAGAAACAAAACACCGCCGCTATGCAGACCAGAAAATACAAGCAATTACATATCACGAACTCTGCTTCATACACCCACACCCGCTACAAGTCCACCACTCCGCCTCCATCCAATTCCCACACCACTGACACAACCACCCGAGCGGTTTCGTCGCCGCCGCCTTATCCAGCGTCGCCAATGCCTTGACGCTCTTCTTGCCCACGGCGTTTGTGGAGATCTTTGCGGGTTCGCTGTGGCGGGAGGGGAAGGGCTTCGGTCGGCGCGATGGGGAGGGAGGTGGAGCGGGCTTTTCGGTGCTGCAGGCGTCGCAAACGAGGTAGGTGGAGGGGTTGACGAGGGTGCAGATGTCGCAGATCCAGGCGTCGGTGGGAGGAGTAGACGAGGGGTTGGGAGGCGAGGATGAGAAGATGATGTTCATTGGGGAGGGGAAGGGTTTTGTAGATGTGGGGATGGGGAGTGGCGGATTTCTCGAACTGCTCGGCGCTGGTTTGAGAGAGGTTCCACCTGGTCTGCTGATAGGGTCGGTTAGTGCTGGTTTGTCGGAAGAGCCTTGGCTACCAGCAGGATGCTCTTTGCTAGGTTGGACGTAGCTGTCGCCCCACTTCTCCATCTCGTCCTCCTGAACGAGGTCGATATATGCCTGCATTATTGTCTCCTCATTTGCATCGTCCTCCTGTGCTTTTGTCCTAAACCCAGTCTTCGAAGTCTCCTCCACAATCCCCCAACCCCTATCCGTCCCGCTCGCGCAGCCCTTTGTAACAGTCGCCCTCCTCGTTGCTGCATCCGCAATCACTTGTCGGATATCCTTCCCTCGTGCCACGGGGGTGCCTCCGAGCTTCTGGCCCGAGCCTGCGGTGAGTGTTCGGCGTTTTTCAGCAGCAGCACGAGCACGGCGACGGGCTTCATGCTTGGGTATATGAGCGCCACCGAGTTTCCGACCAGTAGAGAGGAATCCCTCGCCGGTGTACCCTTTCCGTGCAAGCTGCTCATGTTCTTCGCGGAGCTGGTCCCAGAGGATATGGAAAGCCTCGTTGTGAGGCCCGTGGACGATGTGGCAGAGCTCGTGTAGCATTGTATCTACGACCTGTTCCAATGGGAGGAACTGTCGCTCGTCGGAGGGATAGCGAAGACGTAGGCATATTTTCTGGCCTCGGTTCCAGTTCAGACCTAGGAGGTTCTGTTCTGGAGGCCAGAATTCGGTCAGGACGCCGACTTTCCAGCCTCGTTGGCGCATGATTGGCTTAACGAGGGATGCAACTTTCTGCAGGGTTTGAAGGGCATCTGCTTCGCGGGCACGAAATTTCTCGTGCTCATATTCTGAGATGACTGGGTCGATCTCAGGCATTTGGACGGATCTCTTTTGAGAAAATCAAGTGCTTGTATAGGAAGAGAAGGGTGATCTAATCATCTAAGGTTCGAAGATATCTTTCAAGAGTAAGAACTCAAAGTCGGATTACTTCGAGATAAGAGTCTACCAGAAGAATTCGAGTATGCTGAGAAATCCGTACACTATTGTCTCTTCATTTCTGCGATCGTATTCGCTCGTGCTCGATAGCGTAGCTGAGATTGACATGTCGAGCAAGTTGACCATTTCTATGCATAAGCCCTTGCTTATAGACATATCATATTTACAAATGGTGTAATACCGTAGTGATAAACAATTGACAGGTCACGTGCTGATAGTGCATCCCTGTCTAGTGCTAGCGAAGCGTTCTTAAAGAGAAAAGATAACCACAACACCATTGTACCAGCGCTGTTAGGAATCGAACCTAATATAAACTAAATCACTCAACGACTTTCTTGTCATCTCTGTTGTCCAAAAAGGATTGAAAGAGCTCTGTCGGCAGCATGACGGGCAATAATCAGGATTTTTTCAATGATACTGTTGGGCCTTTCCTAACTAGCATAACGAACGATATAAACAAAATCGCAGACTCCATCGAGGAGCATTCCACCATCGCCGCCTCTTTCCTTCGAGAAACCCTGAACTCCTCCCCATGGCTTCCCGACTCCATCAAGCCTCCTCCACCGCCTCCTGCGTCTGTGATTCCAAAGACACCGAGGGGGTGTCTTGAGGCCTCCCAGGACTGGATCTCAAAACACCGTGCAGTGACCGCTGCCGTAGTTGCCTTTGTTGGCACTGGAGTCTTCATTATCTGGCGGCGCAGAAGACTTCACCAAAACAAAAGACGGGCGAAGCGTTCAAAGTATGGAGCAAAGACCGAAGTTGTTGTTCTTGCAGGATCCCCATACTCTCCACTCACGCGGTCTCTGTCCCTTGACCTCGAGCGCCGAGGCTTCATTATCTACATCCCCGTCAGAAACATCTCAGAGACTCACCTCGTCCAATCCGAGG
>JAABUH010000103.1_pt1 | contig 122168 bp, 117 predicted proteins | sample 5559121 | NCBI WGS metagenome assembly JAABUH01 (sample SAMN10711871, study PRJNA513364) | rock metagenome | isolation source: Antarctica rocks | place: Antarctica: Victoria Land, Battleship Promontory nord | collected 2015-12-28
CCGCCTCGTTGCTGTCGAAATTCGTCTTCATTGTTCAATGAATAAATTTCTTACCGCACTTTTTTTTAAACTGGCACGTAACACGCAAAAACTACGATTGACCCCATGGACCAAACGTGATAGCCGAAATCTATTCTATAGCTGGGCGTCTCCAGTCCCTCCCTTCCTATGACTCTACGCGTATCGCTTGCTGTCTATACAAATCTGTGGTTCTTTCTTCTTGTTATCTGTTCGTCTTCGATATGTGGGAAATACTACCTTACAAAGCATTCCCAACATCTTGTGCTGTCCTCGTGTCACCTGACTGATTGGAAAACGTATCACCAGCAAATCCACCATGGGCGTTGTTCTTCTCATCATTTTCTCAACTCATCCAAGCGGTCCTATTATCCTCCCCTGCAACCTCCACCGTCGCTCCAATCTCTGAAAACGCCAGTGACCATCGGAAACGCCGGAACAGCCGAGGAAGTAAATACCACCACCACCCCACCCACCTCTACCTCCCCTCCTCCCTCAAAGACTCCTTCTGGACTACCATCACAAACCCCCCCCCCCAAACAAATCTTAGGCGAAGACGGAAGTACGAAAAGTAAGGTAGGTAGGTAGCTTGAGGATAGATATAGTAGGTAGAGTAGGGGTGTGTATGGTATGGTATGGTATATGCAGTAACCGACCTACCGTATGCTATCAACGCTCCCTCACACCCCCTTTTCCATTTTTTTTTAATTTGAGATTATATGAAAGGTTTGTATATATATGTATATCCGAAAACCATCTCAGGGGGAATTATACATATCCAACCTACCACCCCCCCTACCACCCCAATCCGTTCCCAAAAACGCCCAACGCTGATGCACCAAACTTATTCCCTCAGGGCTCTCTCTCTTTTCTCCGATAAGTCGTCAACTGGAATAAGCGACCTCGACGCCGATCCCGCGGATAAGGTCCTGGCGGCCCCGTAAATCGACCTCCACGCCCGCGCTGACTAGCAGCTCCTTCACCCTCCCTTCCCACAGCACGCCGATCCCGCCTTTTTGATCGACCCTCGCTTTCAGACACCCGCCTTCTTCCTCCTCCTCCTCCTCCCCTTCCTTCATCCCCAGCTTCGCTCGCACCCACGCTAGGTCCTTGCTCTTCTGTTTCGGCCGCCACAGCTCCATTCCTACTTGCAACTCGCTCTCGTAGCTATACACGTTGAAGTCGAAGCGCGAGCTTAGGGTCAGCAGCGGGGAGGCGAGCACGGAGTAGGTGCTGCTGAGATTGCCCATTAGCGGGTTCAGGGTCAGGGCCATGGTATATGGGAACCCGGAGTGTGCGGGGAGGGTGGCGAAGCGTAGGCCGGTGCTGATGCCGCCGGATTTGTTGAGGACGCCGTAGTAGAGTTCCGCGCCTGCGGAGAACCGGCCATGGGGCTCCCTCGGTGCGGCGTCAGTGGGCGTGGCGGTGCCGATGGAAATGGGGGGGGAGATGGGTTCCGGGCCGAAGTTGTAGAGCCCGCGCACGCCGAGGAGAGCGCTGTCGGTGCTGTAGAGGTATTCGGTGCTGTGTTTCGCGGTATCGTGCTGCAGCAGCGCGAGAATGGTGCCGCCGTTTGGCAATCGCGAGTCACTGACGCACGACACCTTCAACTGGCTAGCCGGGCTCAACCGCCTCAAATAGAGCGCCTCGAGCGTGCTCCTGGGTAGAAACAACCGCCCGTAGAGCAACGCATCCCTCCTGTCTACCCTCTTCCCGCCCTGCCATATCTCCCATAGGTAAGTTTCATCTGGTTTGCGCAATGGCTGCAGTTGCCGGTATCCCGGGATCAAGTGGTGAAGGGAGATGCCGCTGCTTTTTGACACTGTGTTTGCGAGGGGGAGAGAGGAGTAGAGGTAGGAGAGGGAGCCGTCGACTAGGCCAACGGACCCTAGGGTGTAGGAGGTTGCGAAGTTGGCGGAGGAGAGGGAGGAGACGTGGAAGCGGAGGCCGGAGGGGGTGGGGAAGTCGAGGAGGTCTGTGGTTCCGAATTAGAATATTGGGACTTTTTTCGTTGGTATGGCTAGCACTCGAAGAGAAAGAGTACATACTGCGCGATGTGGCTGTCAATGAGCCGTAAGAATTGTCTCGGTTCCAGTTCGACGCAGCGTAGAACCGGTCTTGGACATAGTCCATGAAATTGAGCATCCTTTCAGCGATGCGCTCGGTATCGTTTCCGAATAATCATTGTGTTTCGCTCATCTCCAATCTCCCTTCTCTTTTCTATTGTCGCAAAACACCGCCATTTCATCAGCCAGAACTCTAGCAGTCAAAGCGGAATAAGCACCGCTCCCACTCAGCCCCACAACCCCCCAAAAAGTCCACATCTTTCAAAATAAATCAGAAATATCCTCCCACAAACCCCCCCCCCCCCCCCCCCCCCCCAACATAGCATTTTCTCTCTCTACCAGGCGCCAACAATGCCCAAATCCAAACGCGCCAAAGTGGTGCACCTCTCGAAAACGACCAAAAAGGGCAAAGCACTGACTCTGAAACTCTACGCCAACATCCAAGAATGCATCCCGCAACACCCCTACATCTACGTCTTCGCCGTCGACAACATGCGCAACACCTACCTCAAAGACGTGCGCACTCGATTATCAGACAGCCGGTAACTGCAATTCCAATAAAGCCCCTTGCTTGCTCTCCCCCAAACCCCAAAAAACCCCCCTTTCTCTATACACTCGCTGACGCGCGCCCCCTCTTTCCCAAAGCCTCTTCTTCGGCAAAACAAAAGTCATGGCCAAAGCCCTCGGCAGCACCCCGGCCACCGCTCCCCACCCGCACACCCACCTCCTCACCCCTCACCTCCACGGCACCGTGGGCTTGCTCTTCTCCCCCCAGCCCCCCAGCGCCGTCCTTGCCTACTTCTCTTCCTTCCACCCCTCCGACTTCGCGCGCGCCGGCACCATCGCTTCGCGCTCTTTCCGTCTCCCGCCGGGGCATCTGTACAGTCGTGGCGGGGAGATACCGAGAGAAGAAGACGTGCCGGTGGGGCATTCCGTAGAGCCGAATCTGAGGAAGTTGGGGGTTCCGACGAGGTTGGTGAAAGGGAGGGTTGAGGTAGAAGCGGAGGAGGGATTCGAGGTTTGTAGGGAGGGGGAGGTGCTAGGGAGTGGGCAGACGACGTTGTTGAAGATGTTTGGGGTTGCGATGGCGGAATTCAGTGTGGGAGTTAGGGCGTGGTTGGATAGGGAAAAGGGCAATGTTACGGTTGTTGAGGGAGATGGGGCAGGCAGTGGCGGAGGGGAGATGGAAGTCGAGGGTATGGACCTTGAGGGTGAGAAGGATGATCAATGAGGTGATCCCGAGGTGATTAGCACGGTGTCATGGAGTTGGTGGTGTTGCGGTGCATTAAGCATCAGTCGTTAATAATCGACCTTGCTCAGCTCTCGAAGAAAAGTTAAATTTCCACCACCGCTTTTATTGCCCTTACCCGAAGTTGAAAAACATATCCGCCAATAACACAAACTGCGAAGCCACACCGCCGAAGAAGTTGCCTAGGTCAGTAGGAAGACGCCTAGAATACTAGACACTCTTACCTGACCTTACCTAAAGTACATCTTGACTTACATACCTACCGAAAGGAAAGAAGCTGCAGTATAAAAATTACACAAATACCCCACCCTGATCCGTGTCGAATAAGCCCATTCCGGGAAGTCCAAGATGCCGAGCTTTGAGAGTATTGTTCTTTTGGGAATATCTTCTGGACCTTGATGATTGAGGTTCGGAGGCAATGGCTAAACAAGGCGAAGTGGGTCGTGTTCATGGTAATGGTCCCAAGAGATCATTGCGGAGCGGCTTACCATTGCTGAGATTGAGGTATGCGAGAATAATGGTAGTTTTCTTACCCTGACGAAGGGAGGAAGAAATGCTGAGACGAGGGGACCCACCCAAACCGAAATGGTCGAGAAAGACTAATACCTTCGTTTGCTGCGCGAGTCATCTCCTTCACCGTCGTGGTATCTCTTTCGACTGCTGTAATCATCCTCTCTACCACGACTATATCCTCGATCTCGATCTCTATCGCCGTAGGGATCTCTTGGTCTTACCGGCTCACGGTTGCTACCGGTGAAGCCTCCTGAGCGGCTATCACCATATCCACCGCTACCGCCTCCGCGGTAAGAAGATCTGTCGTCATATGAGCCGCTGCGTCTTGGATCGCCATACCCACCGCGACCGCCATTCACGTCTGCTGGAGCTGCTGAGCCATTCAGGCCGCCGTTGACAGGTGAGCCGTTGTACCCACCTGAACCGAAGCCGCCTCGGTTGCCGCCTGGACCTGAAGGAGCGTTAGGGGGTGGCGCTGGGTTACCATAGCCATTAGGCGCTCCGCCTCTTCCACCAAATCCACCACCGCCTTGGTATCCGATTCCCCCTCTTCCTCCACCAAATCCTCTATCGCCGCCACGGAAACCACCTCTGAATCCGCCGCCTCGTCCACCACCAAATCCACCACGGAAACCTCCGCCTTGTAAACCACCAGGTCCTGCTGGAGCAGCAAAACCTCCACCTGGAGCTGCTGGTCGGGCAGGCATAGCTTTGGTGTAGCCGCGACCGCCAAGACCTCCACCAAGTCGACGAGGTTTCCAACCTTTAACTGTACGACCACGTTCGACGTCCACGACGACTCTGCGATCTTTGATACGTATGCCATCGGTTTCTTTGTAGGCAGCTAAATTTGTTCAAAAGGCACAGCCCAAGCGTTAGTAAATGGTTCAAGCAGTCACTTAGAGATGCAGATGCACGGTTGTTTCATGGTTTCTGCGATGGCAGAGGAGGAAGCTGTACCCTTCATATCCTTTTCACGCTCGTACACTATGAAAGCGTAACCTCGATGGGCTTTCTTCTTTTTCTTCGGTTTTCCTTTGTCGACCTCGTCGTGCGTATCTGTGACAATACGTATCTAGAAATCGTAGAGGTCAGTGGAATCCTGGTAGGTATAAGATCTGGTTTTGGACGTACGCGCTCGATAGGTCCAAATCGCCCAAATTCCCGCCCTAAATCCTCCTCCGTAGTTCCATAACTCAACCTCGCCACAAAAAGTGTCTTGAAGGCATCTCCCCGAACCTGCGGATCATCCTCCGGATTCTCTGTAAAGACAGCCCATCAGCCAGCTGCATCACCGCGCAAAGTAATTTCTTGCGGCAGCTATGGGGAAGACCGACTCCTCAAACCTTCAACCAGCAGTTTCTCCTGCCTCTCCTTTTTCTCCAACTTCAATCTGTCCTTTCGCTGCAGCCAACTCTCGGTAGGCTCATATGGGATATCTTTGTATTCGTCGAGGGCGCTGAGGAATTGAGCTACGCCGCCGATGTTGTTGGTTTTGCGCTCTTCGGGGGCGTGGTCGCTGGGTGGAAGGTAGCGGAGGGCTGGACGGGCGGCGAAGAGGGCAAGTAGGTTAGGGGGGAGTTTGTGTGTCATTGCGATGGGATGTCAAAGAGGCTAATATGAGTGGAAAGAGAAGGCCTCTGTGATGCTGTGATTATGGAGCGAGAAAGCTCGCTGTGTGGTGAAGTGAAGTCGCGTTTCTGCAGGTGAAGCAATTTGGATTCTAAACAACTAGCGCTGTAATTTTCGAGCAAAAAAACCACAAGCATTGACACTCGACATCGAGACAGTACGGTTAAAGAGAATCGAGGTAATGCTTCACCCAGCTAGACAATAATGCCAGTGCAGGCTTTACGAGTGGTGGCAACTGGCCAAGTAAGTATATCTTCTCACAGCTTTAGTATCACCGCACGATCGCTGACAATCCTCTAGAATGGCGTCGGCGCATTCATCCTCCAATGCAAACGCCTCGAATTCCACTACTGTGACTGGGCTGGTAGCTCCAAGGGCATGAAGTACGTACGCTCTCTTCCCCTCTCTACCCATTTTGTCTTCCCCCCCCCCAAAGGTTCTCTCAAGACTAACCCCCTGTTCCCCACCCCAGCGCCTTCCTTCAATTCGTCCTACCCACCTTCGCCGCCCAACATCCTCAGATCGAAATGCGCGTCTCACCCAACCCAAGTAGACATCCCGTTATCCGCGGAAGCTACATCAATGGTCGAGAAAAGGCCATCTGCGTCAGGAATCTGGAGAAGGAGCAGGTGCTGAAGAAGGCGGAGTTGCTAAGGGACGCGAGTGGGGAGAAGTTGAGGAGGGTCAAGGGGGGGAGAATCGTGACGAGTGAGAATGAGGGGGTTAGGGGCATATGGAGTCCTATGCATGGGGCGAAGCCGCCGATGTTTGGATAGGGTACGATGGGTGCATAGCATTATGGGTGGAGTTTCAATCGAATGTCTAACTGTGCTTGTTTGGTCTTTCATGCTGACCAGAAGCCGAGGCTTTCATTTTCCAACGCTTCTAGAGCCCCCCAGTGCTTTTCCTCTACCCTCCTTTCCCATAGAGCCTTTTCATCGCCGAAGCGATTCTATCACCGCTGACACTGTTCATAGTCTGGCGTTCACGATATCATAGACTAATTCCGAGATAATCAGTACGACTCCAACTTACGTAGGTACAGATCCACTTACAAGCCGGTTTCAAACTCGCCCCCCCGACCAAAAACCCATCGATATCCGACTGCTTCGCCAACTCTTTGCAATTCTTCTCATTCACACTACCCCCATAAATAATCCTCGTGTTCTCCGCTGCCTCCTTCGACAGGTTCTTGGCTAGCCATTGACGAATAGAGGCGTGGACCTCCTGGGCTTGCTCTGTCGTGGCGACTTTGCCGGTGCCAATGGCCCAAACAGGCTCATAAGCAATGACAATTCTCGTCCAGTCTTTCGTGCGCTCGGCAACGGCTTGGAGTTGACGGGTGACGACGTCGATGGTCTTGTTGGCGTCTCTTTGCTCGAGAGTCTCTCCTACACACAGAATAGCTCCGAGGCCGCCATCAAGAGCAGCTTTTGTTTTCCTGGCAACGAAATCATCTTCCTCCCCCAGGATCACCCTCCTCTCACTGTGTCCCGTCAACGCCCATCCGATATCGCTGTCTTTCAATTGCTCCACACTGATCTCCCCGGTGAAAGCTCCGTTCGGCTTGTCAAAAACATTCTGAGATGCGACTTCGATTCCTTGGCGGAGATGCTCGCGTGTCGGAAGGAGGAATAGCCCGGGAGGAGCTACGACGACTTCTGTAGGGGGTTGTGAGTAGAGGCGAGAGGTACCGGAGGGTGGAGAGGGGATGTATTGGATATGGTAGGAGACACAGGGTGTAGGGTTGATGAGCTGGGTGGGACAAATGGACGTACCAGTTTTAGGATCTAGCTTGGCATTGTTAAGACCATGTACAATCTCCGTAATACTCTTCATCGTGCCATTCCTGCATCTCTATTAGACCTTCACAATTCTCCCCCATTGAGCAGATCCGACATTTTGAAGTTTCCTCCAACGAAGAATTGACGCCCCATGATTGCCGTTGAGGTCTAGCGCTGTTTTCACGTGTTTAAGAAGATGCTGGAATAGGAGTGGAAGTTGGGTAAGAGGTAGAGTGGGAGGTAAAGAGCTTGTAGAATTAAAATGTTTGCTTGCTGGTTTGTGGTGGGGTTGGCGGAAATCTTTGGGGGGCTTTCTCCGGGTGAGTGGGGGGACTGATTGTAGGGTGATTGGGTAGAGCAATGGAGGATGCATCGTCCTTTTCAGTTGATTTATCTTTTATCGTGTACTTCTCTATCGACGAGTAATGTGTGCAATCAGCAAGAATATCAGTTCTGGTCAAGCCAGGATGAAGAAGTATCTTGCACGGAGGCATAAGCACGTTATAAAGGGTCAAAAATTTCTTCATCAAGACATGACTCGAAGATAGAGTAAATTGAACCATCATACAGGCCGTCTCGCGTCAAATCATAATGCCACCCAAGTATTAGAAGCAAGAAAATGGAAAGCCTTGACTGGAAACAAGAGATCTGTCGATTTCTTAAGGGTCTGGGTATCCCGTAAAATGACCGTCCACTCCCAAACAAACTGTCCAGTTGTAGGAGAACATAACCACCCATTATCAAGAAACCCTCCATATTGTACCGAGATCAATATACCGCCGAAGATTTTCGCCAAAGAGCCTTCCCAATAGACCCATGACCGCCCGAAAGCTATTAAGACAGCCAAAAAAGAAACCGGAACGCCTGCTCAATCGTGCGAAGAGTCCACTAATAGTATTCCGGCTCCCTTGGAAGCCTACCCAGCCTGTCACCGTACGCGGGTCTATCCAGAGGGTCTCTGACCATTCTCTCACGGCTGAAAAGGTCATCCCGTCTGGCTCTCTCGTGCCTCCTAAAGTCTTCAACTTCTCTCAATTCCCTGTCTCTCAACTCCCTGTCTCTCAACTCTCGGTCTCTTAGAAGTCCTCTTGCGGCAGCTTCCATCCTCACTTCCCGTTCAAAGTCATCTCGCTCCCGGTCACCATGATACAAATCGATGGGAAGCGCCGCCTTCAACCGGCGTTGGGCGTAGATGGATGGAGGACGTCGGCCAAGTGGTGGCGAACGCCGTATGTCATGGTGGAGGTCGTCATCATAACTGAGTGCACGACGATGATCGAGTGAAGGGCGACGCTCCATGTAGTCAGTCGCGCGACGAGCCGGATGCGGTCGTTCCCTATGACCGCTGGGAATGATATCATGGTCCTCATACTCGTAACGAGGGCGTTCGGCTCGAGGCGACCGAACGGGAGATTTGCGGCGGTGCTCACGGTAGACTCGGCGGCGCGGTGAGTGGTCACGCTCATAGTCGCGGACATTGCGACGCTTTTCCTTTTGCCCACTGTGGTACTTTTTCTCCTTGAAGTAATCCCGACTGCTGTTGCTGGAGATGACTGTATCCGGAGTTCGATACGACGTGTCGCTGTCGTCGTTGGATGAATCGGAACTCCCATCTGAGAACTCCCCGTAGTGTTTCTTGTGGCTCTTGTGCGCCTTTTTACTGTCTTTTTTGTCCTTATCTTTTTTGTCCTTTTTCCCCGCCTTGTTCTTCTTCCCGGCTTTGGCCTGGGTATGCTGATCGTGAGGGAATGGATGACTATCGTGAGGGAATGGATTGTTGACATGGTGGTGCTCGGGCGGGAATCCGTGGGGATGACCATTCTGTGCCATGAACGGATCCTGAGGATGCATGCCAGGCTGTCGCTGGCCATGAGGCATGAATTGATCATGTGGTGGTAACATCTCCATTTGGGGGCTGGGAGGCATCGGCACATGGACGCCTTGCCCGCCATGCATGTGTGGCTCGAAGTGTTGTTGACCATGCATGCCGGGCAGTTCCTGATGTCCCGGGAAGCTGTGACCAGAAATAGGGTAGCTATCTTGGCTCGATCTGTCGTCAAACTGAGGCCTAGTGAGATCAACGACCTCACTAGGACCCTCTTCCCTGAACCCCATAGTAGCTGCTTGAACCACACCGGGGCGAAGCTGCCGCTTCAAGATCACTTGCATTGACGTCGTCTCTCGTTGTCCACGGGCATTTGTGTCTTGCTTGAGTTTGAGCGAAGCTAGCTTGTATTCGAACCTCGGGTCCTCGTCCGTCCTCGTCCTTTGCTCGATGAGGTGATCGATCTGCCTCCGTTTGAACCCGATCATGTCTTTGTCCGAAGGGCCCTTGTTTTTTTGCTTCTTGGCCTCTGCGTACAAGGTTTTCTGGCTCATCTCCATCGGGGTCTTTTTGGCTCGAGACCATGTTTCCGTCTGTCCAGGGATTTGTGGTCGATGTTTTGTGAATGTATAGCCTTCGTAGCTGACAGTCTCCTTGGCATTGACCTTGTGGGGGAGATCAACGTTGTGTCCCTGGGAGCGAACGTCGTGATGGCCTTGGAACACGGGACTGTGTGGAGCGGGATGGGGGTTGAAGTGTGGCGCATCGGTGTCGAGGCGCAGACCATTGAAATGAGCCGGCAGGTGGTGGTCTACTGGGTGATGAAGCGGGGGCGGCGGAGGTGCCTGTGGCATCTGCATCATTGCTGCTGTGGAATTGTCTCCCACGGAAGGAGAAGGAATGGGCGCCTCGCGGGATAGTAACGGGAAGGTTGAGTGAAGCAAGAGTTGTAGAGTAGAAGAAGGGCGATCAAGTTGCGGGCAAACCCTGTTATAAGGAACAGACGTGCCTTGTGACAGATTTATCAAGACTTGGTAGGACACAATGGTTTTTGAAGAAAGGTGAGGCGGGCAGGCGGGCTAGATATATGGGATATAGAGACGCCTGTGCTGCCTGAACGCTAGCTCGATGCAACCTTCACCGAGAAATCAAGTTTGCCCGTGTAGAGTGAAGAACAAATAATGGAACGATGATGATAATATAATAATAAGAATGTTCATGGGCTTGTTGGAAACATGGCTACCTCCGTCCTCTGTACTTACTTTACCTTTGTGTGACTCGAACAACGAATGCCTAGTACTGTAGTCCCGATAAGCGGGGACAAATCGGTAGAGAGCCTTCCTTCGCGCGGGACACGTCTGCGCCCCGGTGACTCTGACTGGCGTCTGCACTGCTGCAGTCCTGTGAGGCAGTAACGAATTGAGATTGGGGATTGGGGATTTGGGATTGGGGAGGAACAAGGCTGCAGTAAGTCTGCATGAGTGCTGCTGAGTTCCATGGAAATCATCATCTGGCGGCCCTGCAGACTCGAGGCACAGCACTCCACAGAAGCCCCCTCGGCCATCCATGGCGAGTGCGCTCCAACGCCCTACCAATTGACCCATTCATCCAACCCTAGAGATGATCTCTTGATGCATCACACGTACTATGTTGTGCTCTAGAGCCGCGTTAGAGCTATGTATATCATAATCGAGGCACTGGGGAGCCGAAACGTCCAGTTGTTGTTTGAATTGGTTGACCTCGAAACTCGACAGGTTTGGAGTAACGCTTCCAATGGATATGGAGATGGAGATGAGAAACACAGGCAAGCCGGACAGCCGTGTCAAACCAGGGCGCCTCCCCTCATCCCTAGTCGGCCTACACGTACCACGTACTTCCTTCCCGGGCGGACGACTCTCACCGGGCGCGCCGTGAGACGTTACGACCCCCATTTTTTCTGGCTAGATCGAGGCAGGAGTCGGGGCCTTTCAAGTTGTGGGCAGCCGTCAAGGTTGCAAGTTGTGGCTTAGTGGGCGCAGATGGGATCCGGGGCGTAGGAACGGCAAGCCACCACAGGGAAAGTAGGGTGGCAGACTGCGCCCTGATGTCGAGGCTCCAAGGCAGACAGACACTGGAGTACAGAGTACGGAACTACTCTACTGTACCTAGAGAAACCACCAAATCGATCAACCTCGGTGGCTGCTCGGCCTCGTCATCCACCCCCACCGTTTGTGAAGCCACAAGGAATATGCTGATGTCTGCGGTTCGTGGTGAAAATGGAAATGGCAATATTAATGTGAATGGAAATGGAAATGGAAATAGAAAGATCTGATTGGTTGGAAATGAGATGGATCTGATTGGTTCTTCTTTCCGACTTGTAGGGCTCGTCTCACCGGCTCTGAATGCGGGTTAGTGTCCTAGGACTGGATTCGCCTACTTAAGTACTAGTAGGATACTTGCACCTCACCGGAGTCCTTGCAGTGGGCATGTCGCCTGCCACTGTTGATGACTTGCACTACATGACCAAGCGTCTTGCCACTTGCCGCTACGCTTGTCTAAGTCTTGTCGCACAAAGTTTGCCTGGTCGCTCACAGAGCCTCCTTTTAGCGAGAAGTTGTCAGAAATTCCTTTCCCCGCCTTTGCACCGAATGGCCAACGCCCCCACCCAACCATTGGGCATCGCGATGATAGCCTTGAGCCGCACACATAAATTGGACACAGGCTCTCGTTTGAATGAAACCCACGAGTTTTGTGATGAACCCCGTTCTTGAACGTTCACCACTTGCCATGTGCTGGACGTCTATCGTAACGTTCCACGCCATGTTCCATCCCAATTATAGTTTCAATCGCCGAGGTTGGCGCTTCGTGTTGCACAAGTCTCCTTGTTTCATAAAGGCATCCTGGTACCTTAGTCAGTTATCCCCTGAGCCTCCTACTCTAGGTATGTACTGCGACCGATGGATTCCTCGTTCTGGTCAATTCCTGGCCTGACGAGCTGAAAACTATGCTGCACGCAGGCATCCGAATCCTTCGCTCGCTTCTAACCCAAACACCCTAAAGAGCGCCCGGACGCATGGGAGGATTGGGAGACATCCTGTCCGCCACCGTACCTCTGCTTCCCTTACTTCATCGGATTGGATCTATACGCGTGGCCTACAGCATCACTCCTCGGAGATCCTGTTGATGAGCAGTGTCAGCTGGTGAAACACCGTGGAGCCTTCCGAATCTGTTATCCTGACCAGCTGAAGCGAAATCCGATGGGCTGTGTGAAGCTGCAACGGCTTCTTCCGTGTGAGCGACGGCCGTGGTGCATACAGAGTCATCCAGTGTGTTACAGTATCTCCTCTAGGTGGGCTTATTGACAGAGACTCTTCACGGACCTGCGGCATTTCATCCTCACCGTTGCTGAATGGCGACTCTCGCCTTTGATATCGAGGTGCTGTACTTGTATCATTGTATGCCTGCGTGCTGCCGTCAGGCTACCAGAAAGGAGGGTTATGCCTGTCCTCGACAGGCTCCACTGTATGTCGTAGTCCGTGTAATCCACCAATCTAAATGGAGGGATTATCAATGGCAACATAGGTACGGTAGGCCACGCCGGCCCGGTCCGGCCCAGATGCGGCTCTCCGTGACCCTTTTGGCTCTTGTGTAATGTACTGCCCTGTCGTGCCTGTACATACTAGGTAAGGCCCCCAGATACCTTACGCTCATGACGGGTAGAGGCAGTACACAAGTGGGGCGAACTACAGTGGATCGAAGACGATCGCATGTGATGATGTGATTGAGAGCGCCGGAGGACTCACAACCTTACCTGGTCTGCTGCTGGCGTTCTGTTGTTGTTGGAATGGATGCCTAATTCTCGATCCCATGGCACTCGAGTCTAAAGTACTGCCGGTGGGACATAGCCCGTACTATGCAACAATAATGCAACAATAATGCAACAGGTATTCGAAGGAACGGGATTCACCAGAGGCAGATGTACTGCATACTGTATTCCATAACCGGTCTTTCCAGCAGCGCATGCGAATGGGCAAAGCGTTACAACCGCCCTCGTCCAATCAATGCTCATCCGCTAGAGCCATCACTTCCATGGTCCCCTTCTTTGGATTCGTAAAACGAGCGGCTTGCTTTCTTCATGCAACGGCTGCTCAGACGTTAAAAGGCACACCGTCGCTCCGAGGTTGAAGCCTTACTGCTACACAACTGTTGGACATCAATCCCTTGAGGCTAAGGAGTGAATCAAGCACTGCATGTATCACCACGAGTTATACCAGTACCGTTTGTTCTGTGCAAGTCATCGAGATTGATTCATGGGGTTGTGTACTAGATTCTGGGACTACATGGATCACATCAGCTCTATTGTCCTCACACATCATAGCCTTTCGCTTTATCGATTGCTCTGCCCTGGTGGGACTTTCTATGTCGATTTCGATTCCGACTCAGGTTAGACCTGATTTCGATCTTCCTCAAACGCATTGGAGCAGGGCCAGTAAACCCTCTTCTTGGCTTTAACGAACCCTGTTTCCCGTAAAAGGAGACGATATCCCTCCGTTCAACTTCGAAGGTCTTTCCGTCGCTTCAAATTCGTGTCTAATGTCAAGCCATTCTCCCAGCAATCAGAATCGTCTTAGGAGCGTTGGCAATCGGGGAGTTCTTTGAAACATCAAATTTATCGTCCCATATTACACGTAGGTACTGCGTTACATCGACACTCTGTCCAGCTTTCGGACCTCGCCTTGGTCCAATCCGAAAAGCTGCAATGGAGCAATGTAATGGTAAGACGTATCCGATTAAACAGCGGTTTAGAGTTGAAGCACATGCTCGCTGACCTTTACCACAAGACCGTATGTGCGGTGAGCATGGAGAATCCTGCAAAACGCAATTTCTTACCAGCGGTTGTGTCCAACCAAGCAGTTCTTGGTGTACAACCAATATCTTCAATTGAGCTGATCAATGCTAGCTCAGTGTTACTGTCAAGGCTTGGGCAAGCGCTTTGGTAGGCCCTCGCAAACTGTTGTTGTTTGTTCCGATCTGAACACTTTTTCGTCTTCGTTCAATGCAGATAGACCCCATACCTGAATCATTGCCTCTTAGTGTTCAAATAACCATATGTGAATTGCAATCCTATCTCACATCTCCCACATCGTTCATGACCTTTTTTTCCAAACCTGAACACTTTCCATCTTTACCCCAACCCGGAACCAATACCTGAATCGGTGTCTCGTCGTGTTCAATCAACCACATGTGAATTATACCACATTGGCAATCCTATCTTACATCTTCCACATCATTCACGACTTTCCATGCGGTTATCTATGAATTCAACAACAAAGCATACCACAAACCCTCAAACAGCCCTCAAGCAGTCACCCAACCCGACTCCGTCCACTCCATAACAATGGGCTGCCTCCTATCCCGCTCCCTGCCTTGCGCCTCACGGCCAAAGTCCGTCCTCGACGACGTCGACGGGCCAGCCATTCCTTTCCAGGCCCCGAGCACACGTTCAAGACAACACATCTGGAACGAGAACAACTACCTCGAAAGCAGACAAGATCCCCCGCTTACCACGGACAACCCCCCGCCAGGAAACCAACCGCCGCAGGCCTCAAAACCTACAGATACGGAGCCAGAGTACCCCATTTTACGGACCTCTCAGGCCGCTTTGGGTGGCATGAACGCGTGAGCCCGGCGCACATTGTACACGTTCAAAGGGTGTGTTTGCGTCGCTGCTACAACGCTGGGGATCGTCACGTAATCACGTCGCTCTGTCATCTTTGTAAGTAAACGAACGCCATCTCGCCGTCTTACCACCATACTTTTTTCGAAACACTGACATGGCATAGAATACCAGTCTCTACTTTCAGCGTCAGCGACTTTTTTTTCAATTTCAGGCGACTTTCAAAATGCATCTCCGTCTAAGTCGAGACCTCGTCGTCTTGAAAACTCACTCGCTTTGATTCACCTGTGAACTATCACGGCTTTGGCCATCTGCCCATCTCAACTGACCGGACAACCGTCGTTACGATACTCACTCTCACTCTCTCTGGCTGCAATCATTAACTTTCAACGACTTTGTCCATCCGCCACCTTCCAACAAAGTCGCAGTGATTCGGTCAGGGGCAAAGTCGGAAAAGAGAAGAACTAGGTCCGTGAGATCATGCGATAAGTGAGGGCAGTGTCAGGGGAGTTGGAGATTTGCAGGATTTTTCCATATATATGGATGACTTTTTTTCTTCTTTCACTTCCGACCTTTTTTTCGTGTTCGATTCGTGGCTTTTACCGAACCTGGAATAATCGAAAAACTCTAAAACGTCAATCCTCGCTTTTAGATTTCAAAGTAACCTATTGCGTTTGTTCTCTTCTTCCAATTTTACGACTCGTTCTCTCCCCCCCCTCTTTCTCTTTTTCGACTTCCCCCCCAATCCATCTTATCAAAAACTAAATTTCCCTCCCCGACTCCTCTCCCGCCGCCCCCATACCTCCCACCCCTCATCCCCCACCCCCCCCGCAATCCCCTCCCAAAAACCCACCCATTCCCCAAGGATGAAGGAGGGGATGCAAGAGAGAAAAGGGGAAAGGGGAGAAAATGAAGTAGCGGGGGCAGATGCTCTGTGAACTAAGGACGTATGTCGTGCATCAAAACATATACCAAACCCCCCTCCTACCAATTTCCCATTCCCCATTCCCATTCCCAAAAGCCATCAAAGCTATTCTTGTATTTTGCGAGGATTTGCGAAAATATAAAAAAATTTAAATCATTGATTGAGATGAATGGTTTTTGGGTTTTTTGGGTTTTTGGGGGGGGTAGTGGAAGTGAGAAAAAGAAGAAGAAGGAGGAGAAGAAGAAGAAGAAGAAGGAGAAGGAGAAGGAGAAGAAGAAGAAGAAGAAGAAGAAGAAGAAGAAGAAGAGGGATGAGGGATGGTGGTATCTTATTCGGAGCTGGTTACGTAGATAACGCGTAGGGTAATGGGGAGGCGGAGGTGGGGTTTGGGCATCTATCTGACTTGGGCGGCTGGGTGGGGGGGGGGGGGTAAGTAGAACGAGGAGGGGACAGTTGGGGATGGGGATGGAGGACCGAAAAGACATTTGACAGTTGTATCGGCGTGAGATTGGGGGTTTGTAGAGAGCGGTATTGGATTTTAGTGGATTTGTATCGGTGTGTGTGTGTGTGTGTGTGTGTGTATGTGTGGCATTGAACGATCATTTCGGCGAGATGGGATCTATCTGCGGATGATGGGGCGTGATATAGTGGTGAGGTTGGGGGGAAAATTGGTTCCCGAAAGCGAAAGTCCCAGATGTTGTGGTACCAATGAGGAGAAAGAATTGTGTTCGTTGTGCGGATAAATCTAGTTGTGGTACAGAAGTAGAGATATGGATGCGGGGAAATATTGGAAAACGTCCTAAAAACTCATCTAATCCCTCTACACTTACTTCAAATGTGGTTCGTAAGGTATACTTCTGAGTTTCCCAGCCGCATAACGTCAGATACCATAAGAAAATAGAGTGCGCAACTGATGTTCGAAAATAGCATTTAAGCATTACCAATACCTGATCGGTGAGAAGAATGTAATTAGACGGCTTGCGCCTTGATAGCCTCCAATGCCTCCACTGCATCAAGCGACGAAAGTCTTGGTGGGCTGATAAGTCTCTTCGGGCCGTTCTGGTTCCCTTTCAACGTGTCCTACTGCCTTTCGTAGTCTCCTAGCTGATCCAGGTGGGCTGGACTCTGGACCGGTTACCGTGGTGGCGCTTTTTAAGGCTATAGCCATGTGCTGGGGAAAAGCAGGTTCAGAATTGGAAGTATTCACTAGAGTGGCGGCTGGGAAAGCGAGCGGAGGCATGTTGGGATGCTGCGCTGCTCTTCGGAACCGCCCAGGAGATTCGAGTGACATAGTATCAGGATCGTCCGCCATAGTAGCGGATGGTAAAGCAGTCAGAGGCATAGTCGTTGAGGCGGGCGTGTTGGCGTATGCAGGCGCCTGCAGCGGATATGCTGCTCCCCTTCGGAATCGCCTGGGAACCCCACCAGGCCCAGGACCCGACATGCCATTAGCTGTTGGAAGGGAAATTGCGGGGTCGAAACCTTGATATTGAGCTGTAGCAGTACAACTGCTCCAGGCAGGGTCCAGATTAGTGACCTCTGGTGGGATGGAAATTCTTGGTTCATACGGCCGACCTGGATTATATGACGGATTATAAAACCACCAATCGCTTGTTGCTACGCCCGAAGGTGGACATGGCAAATCTGCAAAATCGTATGCTTTCGTCGCATCGTTTTGTCCTGCAATAGTTGACAACTCGCCCGGCGCTAGAGAGAATGTAACGGAGCTGTATGCGTTGCCGACTTGTCGGTGTGAATTACCAGCGCTGATTGCAGGAACAATTAAATATATACTCGAAGATGCGCTACAGAACCCGTTAGTATCTGAATCTAGGCTGAAGATGAGAGAAAAGTACAAATTAGAATATCCAGAAGGAAGAGGGACTGATGATTGCGGCACTGCCCCTGTCAGGCATGCTGTGTTCGGGACCGCTGTCGCGTCCGGATGGTAGTATACTTGGACGGACGGGCCTATGAAGATGGTACACCCATCATCAGCAGCAGCAGCGGATGTCGAGTAAGCCGATGTGATGGTCTGTACGGACTTCCATCGAGTTTGGACTGCACTGTCCGTGAGTGCAGAAGGCGTATAGTCTGGTGCAGCCGAGGACTGAAGCGTGCCTACCACCTCGCCATAGCTTGAGGAAGCGAGGGAGGAAGCTAGGTTAGGTGGCCATGAGTGAGTTTCATTCAGGGTGGATTGAGCTGCAGACGATAAGCATTACTGCGGTAAGGTCGTCAACAGAAACACGATAATAGATTTACCTTTGGTGGATGGGCACAATAGCAGAATACAACAAATTACGAAAGCGAATGACGGATGCGCAGAATACATGATCTCTAGAAGTCAAGGAGCGTTGTTTTGAACCTAAGGTCCTGGTAATGACTGTTATCTGAAATTCGGAAATGTTGGAATAATGGGTAGCCAGAGCCACTAAATATATAAATGTCAAAAGAACAAGATTCCAAGCCATGGCCCATATTACATGCGTCCGGAGATTAAGAGGATGATGTATCAAAGACGAGTCTCGATAAGAACGGTTGAGAGAAACTTTCAGAGTGATTTGTGAAACGACTTGAAGATACTGCATGATAGAAATGTAAGTAAGATTAATCATTGTCAGCCCATAGCACATGTCTAATTAGAATAGTGGTGCGGATGCTATTTAGGACAATGGCTGCAATAATAGCTTCGAGTGCTCCTGCACTCTACTGAGCTCGATAATAACTCAATTCAAATTTGGAAGAAGTCGAGCTATGAGGATCGTGAAACATTCTGGGTCACCGGAGGTAGGCAAGGAGACTCGAGAACGGGCACAGTCTTTTGCGCTTGGCACAAGGAAAGGGGCGGTTTCTGAATCGTTAGCACATGATCAAATTCCAGGGGTCTGTTTTATAAAAGCATGACAAAAGTATCGCATCCGAACCAACCTTCACAAGTATCTGCATTAGTAAATGAGACCTGGAGCTTCAGAATAACACCTTACGAGGCAAATTCTTTGCACAGCACCAATTTGGGGTCCGGACTTTGCCCAGTACTTTGAATAATATTACTTGCGTGTGACATGAAGCTGCGCCTGGCGAACAGACCGTGGTTCGTTGTGAAACATGTTCTGATGCCCGACGTCCGAAGCTTCGAATAACTGCATGACAAATTGGCAGTTCTAATGATTCGCGAACTGTTCTTCGGCGATGATGAAGCACAAGGTTGCACAAGGTCTCCATACATAATCTCTTGTGCCTCACAGGCGCTTGCAGCTGGGTAAGTAGTGAAACTGCAGACAGGCAGGACAAGATCATGGAGGATACCCGCATCAGATGCTGAGTTCTGATATACAAAGCTTCAAGGGACTACACGGAATAAAGAGAAATCAAATTCACTAAAGAAACAATGCTCACGATCACCAACTTTTGACGTCCTCTGAAGTCTGAACATAAGTCGATGAACGCGCTTGCGCGTCAGATAGCGCCAATCTAGCCTAGTTTGGCATCGGGGCATACTCTATGGCCATCGTCCCTTTCTCGTGGGCCCCGTCAGAATACTGGTACTTCGTCCTTCCACAACAAACCCTTCTCGCTACAGAAATACTAATGTCTAAGAAGGGAAGGTGATGATGGATCGTGGTCGTCATTCACCCTACGTGTCGGAAATCCAGCACAGGACCTGCGTGTCCTTCCTTCCACGGCCGGCCAGGCCATCTGGGGCATCGCAACGCAAGGCTGCGTACCTAGCCCGTATACTGCCTCAAACTGTGCCCAAGCTCGTGGTGGAATATTGAACCCCAATGTGTCCCAAACCTGGGAACCTAAAGGCTTCTACGCTCTAGGACTCGAGGCCAACTTTGGCGTTGGAACTATCAATGCTACTTACGGCCTCGACACAGTGGCTCTAGGACTCAGCAACAGTACTGGAGGGCCACTGTTGACCGGGCAACTTGTAGCTGGTCTCGGGACAAATGCTTATTACATGGGCACTTTTGGCTTAGGCCAACAGCCTACAAATTTAACGGTTTTTGATAACAGCTATCCAAGCTTCCTAGCAACTCTGGCTTCCCGAAGCATCATTCCTAGTCGATCGTGGGGCTATACTGCCGGTGCACCGTATCGTGAGTGAACATCTCTTAACACGGATGACTGTCCCTCTTAGCACGAAGACATGTTATCTGTCCTCAATATCCCTGAAGAGGTTATGCCCCAATTCTCGACCCACCGGGCTTCTAATACTTAATAGGTCTAAAAGGCGTATACGGAAGCTTGACTCTAGGAGGTTACGATGCCTCAAGATTTATCCCTAATAGTATTCCATTCCATTTCACTGGCGACATCTCTCGTGACCTTGTTGTCGGCCTGCAGTCCATCACCTCCAAAAACTCTACTGGCTCGTCCTTCTCTCTACTTCCATCGCCAATACTGACATTCATTGACTCGACTTGGCCGTATATTTATCTCCCATATGCAGCATGCCAATTGTTTGAGCAGAATCTCGGTTTAACCTGGAACCCGTCAGTTAGATTATATACGATAAACGAGACTCTCCATCAGAGCTTACTGGCAAGCAATCCAAATTTCACTTTTACGATCGCCGATTCAACACATGGAGGAGCGACTGTGGACCTTGTGTTACCCTACGCAAGCTTCGATCTCGAAGCAACTTTCCCGTTAGTATCCAATAACACACGATATTTTCCACTAAAAAGAGCTGCGAATGAGACCCAATTTACTCTGGGTCGAACCTTTTTACAAGAAGCGTGAGCATCATTGTAAGACTTCTGCATCATGGGATGGGACTAAAAGGAGTTTTTAGATATCTTACCACCAATTACGAGGATTCCACTTTCTCTGTCTCTCAATGCAAATTCGAGGAAGGCGTTGAAAAGCGCATTGTTACCATTCCTTCAGCATCAACAAATACCACAAAATTAACAACAACACCTAGCTCAGCAAGTCATCTGAGTATCACAAGCATAGCCGGAATTACTTCAGGGATCACTATATTTTTCACGCTCAGCATTCTTATTCTCACTTGCATTCTCCGTAAGCGACGATCTAAGCGCCGCCGTGCGGAGCAAGACGCAGCTGCTTATGCACCAACAACTCCGCCAGGACAACTAGATGCGAAAAGGGAGTTTTCCCTACGAGAAATCGACGAGAACAGTCTCCGCGGTATCAGAGAGTTCCCCGACAGCGGAAAAGCAGAACTCCTAGACTCAAATCCGCCTAACGAGCTTCCCGACTCCGGAAAAGCCGAACTCCGCGGCACAACATCGACCCGGAGGCTTAAATTTCGAATCCAAGAACTTCCGTCCCAAGACCAACCCTGGGTACAAGAACTCCCCGCCTCCTCAAGGCCCACCAAACCCGCCCCGGCGCGTCTCCCATGTCCCCAAAGCAAATTCGCCCTCACACTCTCTGCCGAATACAGACGAGGAAGCAAAATACGCCACAGTGAGATCGGCATCTCGCATCATAGCTCTAGGGTCGCGAGCATAATACCCTCATCCAGGCGGGCACCGGATCTGGATCGCTCATTGCCACCGACACCCATTTCGGAGAGCCCGCAGGTTGAGATGGCTGGGAGTGCGACGGAGAGGGGGCTGATTGAGGATATCTTGCTTTTTTATTATCGGTCGCGAAGAGGGTCTTGTCTTTCTGAGAGGACACAAGCTGGTCTGTGGTGATGTGCTTCATGCGTTTGGGGCAGAGGAGTTTGGAGTTTGGATGCTGGCACAAGCGCTTCTTGTTCTGAGAGCACATAGTTCTTTGATCACGTGTTCCATCGGTTTGGATTACAGGATTTCGGAGTTTACGTTCTGAATTAATGACTGAATAGACTTGTCAAGGGTCGATTGCAGAAGTCGTAGCTGACCAAATTATGTTCTCCATGAAAAGACACATCAATTTCTGAATAAGAAATATGAGGGGGAAAAGTCCTTTAGCACTCCCAAGCATCTAATGAGCGCTTCGAATCATGATAAAGATGTATGAGGTGATCATATCAAGGCCCTCTTTCTCATACAAGTTGTACCACGACGACCATCGTTCTCTAATACCGGTCAAGGGTAACATTTTGGGCACACCCCTATTTCTTACAGATACACCCCCCCCTTTGCTAGATTAGATATGTAGCAGAGCTTACCTAGTTAGCATATTGAGAACAGTTCCTCTGACCTCGCTACCGCCCCTCTTCTTTGTATTGCCGTTGACTCTTGCCAGTACTCTTCGCCATCATCAACGCTCTGAGTGATGCAGGGGGGGAGGAAAGGGGCGAAGAATGACTCAACATCTACTTTCCCCCGACGCCTCACCCTCAGCGCAGGCAAGATCAGAGCTACTTGCATGGTTTCATAGATGATCAACATAGTGATGGTAAACAAAGTAATGAACATCTGCAAATATCATATTTCCACCTCTCATGTAGGTTTTAGAATTTAGGGCGAAGATATAGCTAAAACGTTTGTACTTGCGCTCGTATTTTTACATTCATTCTGACAGGCCGCCCAGTGGATGTTTTAGGGTTAGGGTTAGGTGGAATCTGTAGGAAGTTATATAAGTGAGAAGCTGGGGATGGGGTGAGATCAGTTTGTAAGAAACAAGTTGCCCTTGATTGATATCTATATGGTGGTGATCTTATATAGAAATGATAATTGCAGACGTCATGTTTGCCATATCAGATCAGTTTCACTGTCTTCGTCTTCACCGCCTTCATGGTCGCTGCCTCCGTGGTCGCTATCTCCATCGTCGGTGCCTTCGTCCTCGCTGTCCCCCCCGTCGCTGTCTCCATCGTCCATTATCGCCACATGAGCGGCCGCAAAACCGTTACAGATGTCAACATCACCCTGGCTTCCTTGTCTCCTGCATATCCTTCGATGCGCCACCCAGACACTGGGTGGGGGATTGCAAGTTCCCCATCGACGATGCCAATTTGAAGGATATATCTCGGAACGGGAACGGGAGCTGTGACGCTGGTTTCTTCGCCTGAACTGTTCATTGTTATGAAGATAGCGGCCGTTGTTATGAGGGGTTATGATCGGGCAATCCGGGTGCGTGCAAGGGACGATTCCGCCTGAGAGCCAGTCTGATACTTCTCGACTAAAACGCTCTATTTCAAGGTCCTTTTCTTCTAGCAAGGTACCTATTTGCATGAATGTTTGTCTTAATGCGAGGCAATGGTCCTCTAGTGCAGTCTTTCCTTGAGAGGCGAAATGGTTTTCATAGTGCAAGTTGTCGTTTGATTCCATAATTGATGGTGGGACTGGAAGACACTGGGCTATGAGTGATTGACACGAGTAAAAGCGAGAATCGTGAAACACTGAATTAAGCGTAGTCGTTGCGTGGAGCCTCTCGAACAAATGGGAGAAAGTGTTTGTAGATTGTGATCTAAGCTCACGAAGATGGTCCATATGTCATCTATTTCCTGAAAGCAAAACCTGAATAATACCTCCGAAACAAAACCATTATCGGTTCATCTTTAATTTCTTTGAAGGTTGGAGCCTTGGGTGAATCGTGTACTGGAATAAGAGAAACTTGGATGACTGTTTGGGAACAAAAGCATTGTCAGTACTTGCCGATCCTCTTTGAAATTCTAGGCCCTCAGCCCGGTCCTCTGTTGTGTACAGTACAAAATCAGAATCTCTTTGTTGCCCAAAAGGTTGGGAAACCCTGTCGATGTTTGTCAAAAGGTTAGACCATGGCACTGTATATAGATTGAGAAGAATCGTATTGCGGATAGCTTATATCTGTTCGGGATGTTTCGCGAAATTCCATGTTTGACTTTTCAACGAGCGTGTAGACCCTTTTCTTCTATCAATACGACGCTGTTGGAAATGCCACCCGAAGAGGTGTCTTATTGGCTAAGACCAATATTAGAAGCCATAACAATGACAAGCAAGCGACGGAGTGTAATCGACACAATGCTAGATCTGTCATTGTTGTCAGCTCCGCAACATTTCCGGCTATCATAGTGATCCTGAACAACTCAAGACTTGAAGCAACAGCATGGCTAGCCTACCATACAGCCGCTTTGACTGTCGGCGCCCGTCAAGCAAGAACAGCGTGTCTAGATTCTCCAAGTAGTAATAGTAGCCACATCTTCCCGGGACTTCGGTCAGGACGTTTTAATGCGGTCATAGATGATGAAGGCTGATTAGTCGGTCAACCTAACGCCCTTGTCCAGCAGACCAGAAGCGACTACAGCAATAGTCGAACCCTCGGAGTGGAACGGCTTCTCATTACACAATTATTGATTTTGGCTCGGCCCGGTAAAAGATCCATGATCGTTACATTTCTCGATGAAAGGAAAAGAGCATGACAGTTGGAGTAATGCTTGTTATGCAATCGAGACATTGGAGCAAGCTTTCGGCCTCCGACCGTGCAGGGGCAACCGAAAAGGCTCATGGGTTTTCCTTACTCCAGCGCTGGTACCATTTCAGACAGTCGGAATTTGCCACTGAGGAAGAAGTTTTGACGTTTGTGCCACACAGGATCTGCTTGACAGCGACTTCGATCTTCTTGCCATTGGTTGTGACGGGTATTTCAGGGCATTCATTCACGATAGATGGGACATGCCTTGCACTAAGCTCGGTTCTCACAGTTGTTTGGATCTTGCGACCGAGGTCTTTAGTAAAGTTTCCTTTCTGCGCCATCTTGACGAAAAGAACAACAGTCTCATCCATGTCAGTCTCTCTCCTTCTGCCTATGCACAATGCATCTTCAACCTCTGGGAAATGTTTCAGAAGTATATTATATATCTCAGCACTGCCGAACCTCACGCCCGCAGGCTTCAGCACTCCATCACTTCGTCCTAGCATGATCAACCCACCAGTCTTGGGATTGAACCTTACAAAATCACCATGGTGCCAAAATCCAGGGAAGGTTTCGAAGTAGCTTTTCCTGTAAATCTTCTCACCCTCGGCACCCCAAAACATAATTGGCTGACAGGGAAACGGCTTCACGCATACGAGGTCCCCAGCTTCTCCTGTGTCCGTGACATTCTTGCCTTGGAAGTCCCATGCCTCAACAGCCATTCCGAGACCACGGACTTGGATCTCACCAGCATACACTGGAGACAGGAGAGAAGGCGCTCCAAACAGGGAGATTATATCTGTGCCTCCCGTAATACTTCCGAGGTTAATATCCGGACCAAATGCTCGGTACACATATTCAAAGGTGGAAGGTGCAAGGGGACTGCCTGTGCTATAGATAGCTTTCAACATTTTCAGAGACAGCTTTGCCTTCGGCATCAAGTGCTTCTGCTCTAGCACGGATAGATACTTGGCAGACGTGCCAAAATGTGTAATACCAAGCTCCTCGATTAGACGAGGCATGGCTAATTCGCCAGCTCCGTCACCATCTATGGGTCTAAATGGAGAGCCGTCGTATAGAACAATTGTAGCTCCACTGGCCAGGCCAGATACCAACCACTGGAAGGAGATGTCAGCGACGACTTAGTCGATAGGAGATTTTGGAGTGGAAGTCAGATCGGGGGAATCGTACATGCCACATCATCCACATGCAAGTCGTAAAGTAGAAAAGGCGATCTCCTGGCTGTATGTTGCACTGAATGTCGTGCTCTTTCTTATGCTGGATCAGGGTACCTATCGCACCATGAACGATACACTTGGGTTTTCCTGTGGTTCCTGAGGAGTATAGAATATATATCGGATGATCTGGTTGCAATTGCAGGAATTCAATTTCCGAGTCGTGGGTTTCGTTGTGCAACGATATGAATTCTTCGTATGGCAAAGCTTTCCCGCAAGAAATTGAGATATCATCGAAACTAAATCTATGGTCTTTAATAGTAGTGAAGACCACGACAGCTTTTAGTTGCCGAAGCTCCTTTGCTACGTCCCTTAGCTTGTCGTGGACTTCGTGTATCTTGCCGTTATACTTGACAGCATTGTCAGCAAAAAGGACAACGGGCTCTATCTGTTGCAACCTATCCAGCACTGCGTGAACACCAGTATCTGGGGAGACGGCAGTCCAAACAGCTCCAATCGTGCTGGCTGATAGCATGGCAACGAGCGCATTTGTATGGTTTGCTACGTAGCCCGCAACACGGTCTCCCTCTTGGACACCAAGGGCTCTTAGCGCGGCACTGCAGTGACCCACACGCTCACGGAGTTGCTTCCATGTCACGTTTTCTCGGGAATCCTCGCCTACCGAGATGACAGCAATAGAGTTCTCATCTGGACTACAGCGAGGAAATAGCAAGTTCTCTGCAAAATTAAGTCTTGCACCTTTGAAAAACATTGGACGAGGGAACATGGCCGCATTTTCTCCGATGGCGTTAGTGAAAGAGCATGAAGCTCGTACGCCGGTGAAGTGCCAAACTTCCTCCCAGAATTTGCCAATATTGGCTATACTCCATAGACGAAGATCTTCGTATTCTTGGAGTCTTAGATTGTACTTGGTTTCGATGAGACTCTTGAATTGGAACACACGAGTCGATGTAGGATCTGTGTGTTTCCAGAGTAGCTTATGTGATGCCATGTGGTCATCCTGGTGAGGGCCCTGATTGCTAGCCATCTCCTCGTTTTTCCTCGTTGTTATAGATAGATTCACACCCGTAATATGCTAGGCTTGTCGGTTCGTCTAGATACCTTTGCGTCAAGAAACTCTTCCTAGAGGACTATGCAACATCGAGAAGTATTACTTTATTTCTCAATGCATTGCCCATAAGTGTCTAGCTAAGTAACCCGATATGTCGCATTGGTAGTAGTTGATACAATGGGGATGATGACGTTCAGATAGCCCTACGAAGTCGCAGGCATCTTTCGGCGATCACGTGATGATCCGTTCGGTTTACACTTCCCTTCCCTGCCTCTCTCTGGTTGATCCTTAGCGTGCCTCCTGTCCAATCTCCCAGACTTTACCTCCGTATGCTCCTCCTCCTTCAAATTATCCTTCTCCTCTCTGCGGGCGTGTCGAGCTGCATTCAAGAAGCAGAATTAATTGTCAACTTGTCTTTGTTGCTGTTTACTCTTTATTGCATTTCGGTTGCAACACCGCTGAGAGGGGGATTAGGATTCAAACTCTTCACAACGGATCGTGCGGATACAGTGCATGATTTGGGAGCCAAGCGCGTCGACTCGACGAGCGATTTATACACACACCTCACTATAGCCAGGTATTAAAGGGTGCTGTCAACATATCAACCTTACTAAGGCACCTGCTCGACCTTGGCGTTCGGCAAACTCGGAGCGCCAAAGAAAAGCCTTCCCGTCACCAAAAAGCTCGTGGTTCCGCCGCTGATTCCGGACCTTCTCTGACATTAATCTTGCAATACCTTCTTCCGCTACGAAAAAAACACAAGAGAGAGAGAAAATTCGGTGGCGAGCACTTGTCTCTTATACGTTTCGCAATTGAGTTTTCAGGCGCATTACAACTATAATAGAATCCTAAACTGCTTCGCCTCCTACACCGCCGGTGGACTTACGATTCCTCCACAACTTACGATTCCGCAGCATACGACGTCTCTTAGAGCCCGAAAAACCTGCCTAATAAACTCTTATTCCGACTTCCATTATCTAGCATTCTTCGTACCTACTGTTGACCCTGATTGTTACACCGCGGATTACTTCTACCAATTGCTGGAAGCCCTGCTCCGCAATGCCTCGAAGACCGATAAACATCTTTGCCAGTACCTGGCCCACCACCACTCCTCCTACCTTCGACGAAAAGAAAGAGCTGTCTCGTCGGCCATCAACCTCGCGAGCGAACAAATTGGTCCAATTCTTCTCCACCTCGCCAAAATCTAAGGCCGAAGTCCAGACTGCCACATCTGCTCTCCTCGCAGCCGCTGCTGCCCAGCAACAGACCTTTTTGGCTTCTCCTTCGCCCGGAATTAGCTTTCCTTCACTATCTTTACCTACAATTTCTCTGTCAACAGCAAGGGCGGATAGTGCAAATACAGATGAACCACCTACCACCTTGTTCCAACCACCCTCACCCGCCGAGGCTCGGAGAATAGCAAAGCAACATGCACAATTTGGTCCATTGGGTCACTTGAGCCATCGATACACCAGCCGTCATGTTGGTGGGCATTTTGAGGAACCAGCGCTGGACGAGCCTCCGTACTATTACCTTCTTACGACTTACATCAGTTACCTAATCCTCATAATATTCGGGCACATAAGAGATTTCTTTGGCAAACGATTCCGAGAGGAGCATTACAGGCACCTACAAGCACGCAATGGGTATGCGCCGTTGAATAGCGATTTTGATAATTTCTACGTTAGAAGACTAAAGATGAGAATTAACGACTGCTTTGCAAGGCCAGTCACCGGTGTACCTGGAAGGTATATTACACTGATCGACCGTACATCGGACGATCACAACCTTCATTTCAAGTACACCGGGACGACAACCGAAACGCTAAACATGAGCTCGTACAACTACCTAGGCTTCGCTCAATCTGAAGGTCCTTGCGCTGACGCTGTTGAGGCAACAGTAAGGAAGTACGGCCTAACTTTTGCGAGCCCACGTGGTGACGTGGGAACTTCAGATTTACACGTCGAATTGGAAGATCAAATTGCCAAGTTCGTTGGCAAATCATCGGCAATGATTTTCTCGATGGGATTTGGTACAAATGCAACTGCCTTCCCTGCTCTGGTTGGTAAAGGTTGCCTCATCATCTCTGATGAGCTGAACCACGCTTCAATCCGCCTGGGGTCGCGTCTATCTGGTGGTATGATCGAAATGTTCAAACACAACGACGTCCAGGACCTTGAAAGAGTACTGCGAGAAGTTATCTCCCAAGGACAGCCGAGGACACATAGGCCATGGAAGAAGATCCTTGTGGTAGTGGAAGGTCTTTATTCCATGGAAGGCGATATGTGCAATCTGCCAGGCCTGGTCGCTCTGAAGAGAAGATACAAGTTCAACCTCTTTGTCGATGAAGCACATTCGATTGGGGCTCTGGGGCCCAATGGTAAAGGAGTGTGCGACTACTTTGGAATTGATACGTCCGAGGTAGATATCCTGATGGGTACATTCACCAAGTCCTTCGGTGCGAACGGCGGCTACATTGCTGGTGACAAGACGATCATTGACAAGCTACGGGTCAGTAATGCTGGATCGATCTATTCAGAGACTCCCACTCCGCTGGTTCTTACACAGATCTCTGCTGCTCTCAGGATCATCACTGGTGAGCTTGTGCCGGGGCAGGGACAGGAAAGGCTTGAACGACTGGCATTCAATTCCCGCTATCTCCGTCTTGGGTTGAAGCGACTTGGCTTCATCGTCTATGGTCATGATGATTCGCCCATTGTTCCGGTTCTCCTTTACAACCCAGCTAAAATGCCAGCTTTTTCGCACGAGATGCTCAAGCGGAAGATCTCGGTAGTCGTGGTTGGCTACCCAGCTACCCCGCTTGTCTCATCACGAGCGAGATTTTGTTTGTCCGCAGCACATACAAAGGACGATATGGACAGACTGCTCGCCGCCTGCGATGAGATTGGTAATGTACTACAGCTTAAATTCTCATCCGGTACCGCTGGCGGTGCAGAACCATTGCCAGAAGGGGTCACCCTAGAGATGGAGAAGGAATGGAAACGCACACAGAAAGGCGATGGACAAGGAGAGCTTGTCATCCAGCCGCCTCGTTGGAAGTTGGATGATATTCTGAAGAGAGGAGTGCAAGACGTCAAATCGCCTCTGCGGTAGCCAGCAATCCTGCATTACTGCCCCGAATCTCTCCAAGTCTAACGTCGCCTGTTGTATCTATACAATACTGGAGGAATGGCCATTGCACAGGGCATAATTTTCTGCTTTTCCCAAAGCCACTGGCATCCTTAATGATGGTTGAGCTTGCAGGAACAAGCACAAGCCCACTCGGGTCTTATAGAGGCATCAATATCTTTGACTGTCATCTTGGTGGACAGACCAGTCCGGGTACGAGTGCCATGGCGGTTTAAATCACCTAATTATTCTTCATGACAGGATGTACGGGGCTGGGCCCTGTAGTACCTCATCACTTGGCTTCTGTAACTAGAAGGGCCTTCTGGTAGTGGGTTTCCGCAGTGTAGATAAGACTTAGAAGAATTATGCATCAAATACAGTGTTTCTATTATAACACTGATATGTGATCGGTTCGAAACGACAAATTCAGACTTGGCTCGGACTCCCTGACTCCTCAGTAACATGCATTGAGTAAACTTGGTGGCTTGCCCTAATCATGTGACGTATCAGCTTTGCCATCAACACAAATACCTAAGATATCCTCCCTGTAAAGATTGAAGCTGAATCCTATCTATTCTTCTCCCTGATTTCCCAAAGAAGATTGTTTTCATCTAGTTTGTTTATGATCTAGTCTGCTGTTGTTCTCACGGATTCAAGTACGTTCATTGATAACGGTATTCATCAATGCCCATATTGATAGTTACCGGGGATCTCTCATTGTCCCCTTTATTGCGAGAACGGTAGACGGTAGGATCAAATCCGTAACCTCCTGTTGTTTCAACCTCAAACCAATGGCAGCGAAGGATGAGGTTTCACGAACTTCACGCAGCCCCTCAGCCGTTGACCTGCGGCCATGGCAGTGCTGCTTCACATGCCCATCCGACCACGTTGGCTTTGATATCTGTGCTAGAGTAAACTAATACTGCGCGACCCCAATGACCAGACCAGACAATCAGTCAACCTACACGATGTTTGGTACCTTCAAAGATGAGGGTCGACATCACCAGCGTACGCCGACAATCCCCTTTGCCCGCTCCACAAGGCAAAAGCCGCGAAGGTACTGATCCTCTGATACCCATTAAATTACTTCTGCTAAGTCGATGTGCAGATGGCCACTGGCTTTGCGCTTCATCAAAGGTGCTATACATGGCGTAATTGCCCTACCTCTCGCCCTACACGCCCTCTTCGCCGCCCTTGTTGTCTTCATTGACCAGAATCTCGATGGAAACCTTGGACTTCCGGCCAGCATTGTAGTCTGGCCCAATTGAGACCTCAGAGTTGAGATTTAGCCGGCTAATACCCTCGCCCTAGATCCCGAGCCTTTCAATCGTCGTGGGTCTCATGCTGGTGAGTCCCCTTCTTCGACCCATCAATTGAGCCTAGCTAATGCACACAAGGTCTTCCGAAATCAAACGTCCTACAATCGTTTCTGGGACGGCCGCAACCACCTCACCGTAATCATTACCTCCGTCCGCAACCTCACTCGCTCTTTTCTCCTCTGCAGCCACCCCACCTCAGCCACCGACCCTACGCCCTCTGCCAGCCCTGCCGACCGAGCAGAAACAGAACGCGTCATCCGCATACTAATCGCAATCCTCTATGCTACCAAGAATCATCTTCGTGCCGAATGGGGCTCGGCCATCATTCCCGGTACGGCCGTCAGTAAGAGCACTGGCGATGCTACTATGAAGCCTGAGTACAGCGAATTACTACCTAAAGGTCTAGAGGGCGCAGACGATAAGGGGCTGGGGTTGCCGCTACAACTGACGTTCTTCGTGGAGCAGTACATCCAGCGCTGTTTCGATAAGGGATTTTTCCATGCGCCGCAGGCAAGTCAAATGCAGGTGCAGCTGAATACGTTGGTACACGCATATGGGATGATGGAGACAATCAGGCTAACGCCGATCCCGGTCGCTCATCTGTACATTATCCTCCCCGTACTTGTTCCTAATCTATCCAGCTCCCACACTAAAACCCCTCCAGCATCCACCAAAAACAAGTCCTTGCCCTATTTGGCTGCGTCCTCCCCTTCGCCCTCGTCAACGAAATGGGCTGGTGGGCCGTCCCCATCGTCGTCCTCGTCATCTTCACCCTCTACGGCATCGACGGCATCGCCTCCCAGCTCGAAGACCCTTTTGGCTACGACCGCAACGATATCAAGACGGATTTTATCGTCGAGGATATTAGGTGCGAGATTGCGGTGCTGGTGGAGGAGTGGAAGCGCGTGGGGCAGACGGGAGGGGACATGTTTGTGGGGGAGATGGGCAGGGTGAATGGATTTGGGAGTGGAATTCTGAAAGGAGTTGGGAATGGGAGTCCGGCGAGGAAACCCCCGCCGCCGCATCTGGAGCTGAGAAGGTAAGGGGTGTGGGTTGCGGCAGCCTAGGAGCGAGTGCGTTTTTAACGATACCCTAGCAGTTGCGTTGATGTGTTTTTGATCTTCGAGCAAGGAGTCACCGTCACTTAGCATGTGTTTAGGATAACAGTTCTTCTGTATTGATATAACTGTCCGATCTTCTTCTATTTGTCTTTTCGTCTTGAAGAAGCCATTTTGTAGGCTGATGCAGAGGCATGGGAAAGAAACGCTCAACTGGCAAGGTAGGCCAGAAGCACTAAATACAGTAGAGCATGTAGTAAGATATTGGCTATGCTTAAGGTAGGGACATCTTCCGGTACGGTCTTAGCGCGCGGACTATGCGGTTACGCGCTCCAGTCAAGCCCTACCTTATCAACTCAGGCAACGATAAATCCTACAACGACCTACGTTCGAAGGTAGAACTTCTGTCGACGTCTTTTCTGTTCATGCAAGATGGGACCAGGACCGAAACTGTGCAGGACAGCGTTCAGGGGAGACATGTAAAGTCGGAAAACAAAACTTTTCTATCTACTACCGACTTTTGATGGCAGCCATACTAAGGCATAATGAATCTCTGAGGTGCTGTGATTCTTGCACTATTCAGCACCGTCAGATCGTATTCCGCTCTTGGCCCTTCTTTGTATCAGTTCTCGTGTTCGGAGTCCTCCACCTTCTTCCCTTCTGGATCGTCTACTCCCAACTCCTCTGTTCCGGGTTCCTGTACTCCTAGCTCTTCTGACCCCAATTCCTCCTCGCCTTGCTCCTCCCCTGCCTGTGATTCATTTTCGATTTTCTCGTCATCACTGCCCTCTGTACGGGGGAAGTTCGTGCACAACCTATCTGCGGACTGGACGCCGTAGTCCCTATCCTCTTTTTTCAACAACAGCTCCTTAGTCTCTTTCCTCGACAACAACGCCAACTTGAACCCCGATCCCGAAGCTGGCTCCGTGTCTTGCTGAAGTCCGTTGTTCGCCACTTCCTGGATGTCGTAAAGTTTCTGGGATGACGCAGGTCCGGATGGGTAGTCGAGTGCTTGTGCTATCAGGCCAGGTGCGACCTCTTGAGCTCCTCCAATGACAGGAGGGATGCCGATTGCAATACGCTCGAGATCGCGAAGGTCCCAAGTGGCTTTGGAAAGCCTGCAAACAGGAATTAGCTTCGTAATCTACTGCATCTAAGATGCAGGGCACCTAGAAGGACGAAGTCATCGTCTCATATATGTATTGGACTTTGACCCCATTGGTGGAGCTCTGATTCAGACGCTTTCACCGAGGCTAGGTTGGGCTAGTGGAAGGGTAGTCTTGTTCGTAGCATCGACTTACTGAGCAGACATGGCCGTCACCGACTTATATCTCTTTCGACCCGGCGCCGCTGGGGCCTCCTGCCATGCCTTATAAGCGGTGCTCCGCTTCGAGTGTTGGTTAAAGCAGATTCTCAAAGAATTGGCGCCTAATGGATATAAAGCACATAAGTCAGTGAGAAAGCTTTGTAGTTTTGTAACAGCCAGTAGATGTAGAGGGTTGGCAACAGCAAGTTGCAATGCATCCAACGATACTTAGTCTAAGACGAATCGTCTCTTGTACACGTTGCTGACACTAAAGCATTTGGATGCTATGCAACTGCACTGCCGATCCTGATATGAAGGCTAGTGAAGGGTTGTGTCTAACTTACGATCCCACAAAAGTCGCCATTTTGCTTGCTGCTCCTGGTTCAACCCAGGGGGAGGGAGCTCGGAGAACCTCACGGCCAGGGGAGTAGGGTCTCGGGTTTGACGCCCCTGCTGCTGGTTGCTCATAGTATCTGAATAGCCTCTTTTAGGATGTCGATCTTGGAGCTCTTGGAATAACCAGCTAATAGTGAACTGGCCGTCGATGGGTTCGGAGGGGTTGAGGATACTTATAACATGAGTGTGAATCCGCGTGTGGGTCTCGAGCTAAGGGTTTGGTTTTTTGGCCATTCATCGGACCAGAGTCGAAAATTGACTTTGGATATTCTTAACAAGACTTTGCAGTACTGTTGCCTTCCGTGCAGTCTTAGGCCGCACTCGGCTCTGCTTTCTACAAGCGCAACTGAGCATGAGTGTTGTACCAGCGCCAACCCGCCATCCTGAGTAGAGAAACACTCTGTCTGCACAGTATGCTATTGTTCATGCTGACTGACACACCTATCTCTTCGAGACGCTTCGTCAACCTTTCACCTGGACAGTACTTTGTTGCTTAGACAGAAAACAGGAGACTTACCGATAATCTCCAAGGATAACAGTACTGATATATTTTCTCGGGAAAGCAAAGAATTCAGGAGTGGTTTCATGTTTATACATTACAAGTTTTTGTCGTTTAAACTAGCGGATGGTTCGAGATGATGCAAGTAACTAATATTGTGAGTCTCGAAGCGTTTACAAAATCACAATCTGACTTGATAGAGCACTCGAGCTTCAAAAACCTCAACAAATAATCAGCACACCTTTGACACCTGTGAGTCGTCGTACAACGTTCAAGACATGGAAGGCACAACGGAACGTTAAAGGCCTGGTTGAGTGAAATACTATGTGACCTTCGTGGAAATCAATTGAGAAATATAGAGTTTTGGACCGAAACACATAACCGATTGAAACGATACCGGTAGAGCTGAAGGGCAATCTTGGAAAAAGGTCCTACGCCCGTCATTACGAGAGAGAGAGTGGGTCAATTGAAGACAAAGAGTATGAAAGCCCGTCATAACCGCTGCTCTGATGTTAACAGACGACGATCAGAGCGGAGCTTCTACCGAAGCCAAGACTTCATCCATAATAGCTTCAGGAGTTATGCCTTCCAGAAGGGCGGTAACAGCCGTGAGATCACTCCCATATTGCATGCTTCGCTCGTCCTCAGGGGTGGTAATGACTATCCGGTGGGGATAGATTTTCCTTGCCGCCAACGCAACCAAAGATGGCGTCACATAATCAAGGCCGTGTAAGGGAGCCAGGCACCTAGATCGACCTTAGCGAGATTGAGACGAAGAAATTATAAGAGATATACTTGACCAAAAGATCGAAATGCTTGGTAGCACGAGGGGATATGCCGCCTCTCACGGCACGGTTCATCCTGAGGAAAGTGACTATGTTCTGAAGATAGGCTTTAACTTCAGCACTCACCGTTACAGCATCACTCAATTCTGTTAATACTCGAATATCCTATATGTCATATCAGCATCCAAATGTAATATACACGTAATGTCACTTACATTTGGTGCGAAGAGGGAGGCTCGTCCGACAGAGCTCTGAACAGCAGAACGGTGAACAACCGAGGAAAGAGAAGCTCGATCATCTTCAATCCACTCAGATCCCTCCTCTAAATTAGAGAATCCGTCTTCCAAGTCATGATAATGGGAGATGAACATGTGATCGTTCTATAATTCATTAGACCACTGCCAGAACCTAAGATTGGAGTGTCGTACAAGATGCGAGACCAGACATGGGCCGGGAATCGAATTGAGGGCGACAATCAAAAACAGCTTCGGTGCTGCGTGTATAGTAGTATGGGTAAATATACGGTTTGTCCGCAGTAACTGAGTGGCTTGGTGAGCTATTGATTAAGAGCTTGTGGCCCTCACAACTGACCTCGAGGGTCTGTATCTGAACATGGTAGTCGGCCAAATGAAGGTCAGTGAGTATAACGACATTAGCTAATTTTTGATCATTCTGCGTTCTTCCCGAATGATCAGGCTTCCCAACGCTAGAAGACGAGGGCTGTCGGTTGTGGGAAGGATTCTACACTCGAATCTGTGTTCAGTTATGGTACATCAAAAACAAGAGGAAAGATAAAGCTTGAAGCCATAGGTAAGTGATCCAGTATCGATGTAGAAGACAAGCGTAGGTATGGACGAAGTAAAGAGCATGGAAATAGTATGTGCGTGTCGCATCGGCTGATAGAATGCTTCAGCGTATTTTATACTTGCTAGCCGGCATCAATTGGCCTGGTCGTCGAGAAGGAAATACCGCACAGGTGGTGAAAATGATTACAACGACCTCAATTTAAAAGACATGAACAGAAGGCTTATTGAGAAGGGTTCAGTGCCAGAGCAGCAATCACCCTTTTCTAAAAGACCTTGCGTCTAAAACTATAGGACAACTCTAGTTTTTTGGTGAATCCATTCAAAATCCATGTATGAGTTGAAGGACTCGACGTAATGTCTCTCACGTTCTCAAGCTTGTTCTTCTGCACTTCCATTTTCAGATGATAAGCGGAAGCGTAACAAAGGGGTTAGAGGCCATGGAAGTGACGGAACCACGGGGGTATCCCATGAAGGAAAAGGCTTGACAAGATGGGTGGTTAAGAAAAAGAGCAACGAAAGGAAGAGATGAAGTAATCCCTACCTGAATTGAGTCTATTCCTTTTCCACTTAAGCTTCCATTATCGTCTACACCACCCACAACTGGAATGTCAACCAAAATCCCATAGCTAAAATCATCCAATGTTGTGGACTCGTTGCACTGGACTACCGAGTGGGAGAGACCAAATATGTTGGAGGCGATCTGGCCAGTATTTCAGCATATGCGCACTGACGAAGATGTGTTTGCACCGTACGAGCTGTATCTCCTGTTCTAGCGAGCTAAGAGCTTCTCTCTCTGTCTGAATTATACAGTGCTGACCTGCGATAAGGCCCAAAAGCATCGCAAGTTCAACGTCGGTGAGTTCTTGCACTCTCTCCACCAGTCCTAAGACTTCCACCGAGCCGTCCATGTACCAGAGCAGGCAAGCCAACGTCACCTAATCTTGCAAGACACATGGAGTGTAACGTTGTCTTCTCTCATCTCGACAAGAGAAAATACTCTGTACGATCTCAACTTGGCGTGCTTGGGTAAGGTACATAATGGTCGCTCATGGGTTATCATTGATCCGAATTGTCCTACCCGTACACAGTACGGACACCAACCCCGCCAAAGGCTAGCCAGTCCGCTACGGATTATCGATTCCAGGTACCTAAATCTGTCCACTCATATTAACCTAGATGATTCGTCGCACGCTTTTGGGCACTGAAGTACTATGCTTGAGCCTGAAGCCGCTGTAGCCCAATGTCAGCTCCTACATCGGAATGGGAGCGGGTTGGAGACCGATTCTACCGTAAGGTCAAGCTCTATGAAGCTGTTTTCGACCAAGATCTTGAGCTCGAGAACTATGTGGTAGCAGGAGCTCCTTACGGGGGTGCTATTGGTGAGGATTGGAATTATCCTGCTATCCCACGCTAGTTAGCTGACCACTCCCAGCTTTGTACCGCGACGAAGACAAGCTCCACTCATATCGAGGAAATCAAGCCTCTAAAACTAGCATTGATCTCTATAGCTGCTCTGGCAAGCTGATTCGGCAGATAAATGTGGGCAATACTTCGGGCTTGGATTGATTCATGTGATTCAGACTGATATACCTAGTGGGATGAAGGCTCGATACGTGGACTTGGATGGTCGGAAGACGAAAAACTGCTAGTCGTCACCAAAGATGGCACAGTGAGATGTTACTTTGACTTGCAAGGAGATTTCACCCAGTTCTCGCTAGGTAATGTGAGTACTAAAATGGCAGCAGAAAGGGCGAACGACTGATCAACGAAGCATTAGGGTGCTGAAGAACATGGTGTAAAGGCATGCCGTTTCTGGTCAACAGGATTCGTCGCCATTCTAGCCAATAACCACCTCATTGCTGTCTCCCATTATGTCGAGCCGCGGCCAAAGTTTCTGGCTCTGCCTCCCGAGGGTCTTGTTCATTCATGGACAGTAATTCCGCCAGCGTACACATTATCTCGGAGCGTTGAAGTTCTACTTGCGATTGGGCAAACGATCTACGTCGTTGATGCTACGGAGGCCGAAGACCGGGTTCTCCCAAATGGGCCATTCAAGCATGTCAGCGTCTCCCCAAATGGTCAATTCGTGACCCTTTACACAGAAGATGGTAAGGTTTGGGTGATTACCAGCGACTTCCAAAACAAACTTGGCGAGTATGAGTCGAAGACCAAGACTGTACCCAAGGATGTGCAATGGTGTGGCAATGACTCTGTCCTTTTGGCATGGGAAGACGAAGTTCATATGATAGGGCCAAAGGGTGCTTCATTGAAGTAAGACATATCAAAGCAGAAGCGATAATTTATTCTTACATCACAGCATAGGTATTACTACGACGGATGGGTGCATTTGCTACCAGATGCTGATGGTGTTCGATTAATCACAAATGATACTTGCGAGTTCTTGCAAAAAGTCCCAGGTAGCTTCGAACGACATGTATCCTCCCTCACTGGCGACAGTACTGACCGTAATTAGATGCCGTTGAAGATGTCTTCAAGTTAGGCTCTACCTCTCCGGCGGCCGTGCTTTTGGATTCCTTAGATCAGCTTGAGAAAAAGTCCCCCAAAGCCGATGATAACATTCGATTAATCCGATCCAACTTGCCGAACGCGGTAGCCGATTGTGTCCAAGCTGCTGGACAGGAATTCAGCACGCATTGGCAAAAGCAGCTCTTGAAGGCAGCATCATTTGGCAAGTCGATATTGGACCTGTACAGTAGCGACGATTTTGTCGATATATGCGAGAAATTCAGAGTCCTTAATGCAATACGCGATTACCGCATAGGTCTTCCACTTTCCTACGATCAATATGAGCGCCTTACCCCTGAGAAACTCATTCAACGTCTCATAAACCGCCACGAGTATCTTCTCGCCATTCGAATCTCCGACTACCTCCACCTTCCAAAAGACAAAATTTACATCCACTGGGCCTCCCAAAAAGTCCGCAACTCGTCCGCCGACGAAGACACTATCTGCACTACCGTCGTCGACAAGCTCGCCAACCAACCCGGCATCTCTTTTGAAGTCATCGCTCGCGCCGCCTACGACGAAGGCCGCGCGCACCTCGCCACCCAGCTTCTTAACCACGAGTCCCGCGCCGGCAAACAAGTTCCTCTCCTCCTCTCCATGGAGGAAGATGAAACTGCTCTCGACAAGGCTATCCAATCTCTCGATACAGACCTCATCTTCTTTGTCCTTTTACATCTCAAAAAGAAGCTACCGCTCGCATCCTTCTTCCGCGTCCTCACCAACCGCCCGCTTGCTACCGCTCTCGTCGAGAGTAGCGCAAGAGCTCAAGACACCGACCTCCTAAAAGACCTCTACTACCAAGACGATCGCCGTCTCGACAGCGCCAACCTCCTCTTTAGCGAAGCCATGAACCAACCCCTACTCCAACCCAAACTCGACAAAATCAAACTCGCCCAGAAAATCCTCCAGGACAGCAAAGACCCGACCTCCACCCTCTACTCCAAATCCTACACCGAAGCCGCCCAACTCCTCAGAGTTCAAGATTCCCTGGACCGCGACCTTCCCTTCAAAACCACAGGCCTCTCTCTCAACCAAACTCTCTTCCAACTCATCAAATCCGGCTACGCGAAACGCGCCCAGAAAATCCAAAGCGACTTGAAACTCCCCGAAAAATCCTGGCACTGGCTCCGCCTCCGTGCTCTTGTCGCTAAGCGCGACTGGGGCGAACTCGAAGAGTTCTCCAAACAGCGCAAAAGCCCCATCGGCTGGGAACCTTTTTTCAACGAGATCCTCGGCGCGGGCAATACCAAGCTCGCTGCCGCATTCGTAGCTAAATGCACTAATCTGTCGCCGCAGGAGCGAAGCGAGATGTACGTCAAATGCGGCGCGATTGTCAAAGCCGGAGAGGAGTTGCTGAAAGCGAAGGATATGAATGGGTTGGAGGTGCTGAGAGGGAAGGCAGGAGCTGGGTTGTTAGGGGAGGTGGAGAGGATGATCGGTCAGTTGAGGGGGAAGCGGTGAGGAAGGGGGAGGGCAGGCTAGGCGTGGATGTTGATGCTGCTGAGCGGTCTCCTTCGCCTAGAACCTTTTGACTCTGATGAGCTTGAGGAATGGTCAAGATCGCACCCTTCCTCACTTTCACGGACATGCGAGAAGAATGGAAGACCGGACTGGCATGTACAACTACCTACCCTAGCCGAACACCCTGCCTAAACACTTCCTTTGCCTGCTACCCAAATTAAAGTATCCTATCCTCTATCCGATCCCTCCCCCCCCTGCTCACCCAATCACCCTAATTCACCCTTACATCCCTCAACCCCATCCTTCCCTCCATCCCGCCCCACTTCCGGCCCTCAAACCTGTCCTTATCATCCCTCACCTTCCTCCTAAAAAGCCCCAAATCCTTCAGCAACTCCTCCATGTGCTCTTGCATCTGCACAGCTTCCTGCTCGTTGCCTGTGTTGTCCTCGTAGTAGCCCTCGTCTTCCTCCTCTTCTTCTACATTGGGGGCGGGGGCCTCGTTGTTTTCCTGGTCTTCTTCTTGTTGTTGTTCTTGCGGCACTGCTTGCTGTCTGAGGTCGGATGGTGAGGTGGAAGAGACGGCTCTACTGGGCTGTCTGCTCGGTGCGGTGGCTCGCAGACTCGGGCTCGGGATTGGGTTTTTGAGGCTTTCGACTGCGAGTTTGAGGTGAAGGCGCAGGGCTTCGTTTTGCTCGACGAGCTGGCGGATCTTGCTTTCGCCGACCAGTCGCTCCTCCTCCATCATGCGCTGCATGCGCTCGACTTTGATCTGGTACTCTTCCAGTTTCTCGTCTCTCGCGCCTCGATCTCTTTCAGTCACGGCTTCTCGTCCCTTGTTGTGCTGACTGCGGTCGCTGGCGGCTTGGTTGGCGAGGGAGACTTGGACTTGTAGTTCGCGGATTGTGTTTTGCATTTCCGCAATTTGCGCATCTCGCTCGGCGGCGGAGACGCTGTCTTGGTTGACAATGGCTCTGGTGCGGATGTTCTTCGCTTGATCGGCATACCGCAGCGTCGAGAGCGTTTCGTCGTAGTCAGAGGGAGCTATGCAAGCAATCATGGCGGTTTTGGAATTTCCGCCCAATGAGTCTTTGAGTAGCCAGGTGAGGATGGAGTCGCGGTAGGGTACGACGTCTTTACTCCTGCCCTTCCCTCCGTTATGAACACGGCCGTGTCTGGGGTCGGCTAGGGCAGCGATGACACGGCCGAGCGTGGTGAGGGATTTGTTGATGTTACTTCCTTCTCGCAAACGAGCGCCCGTGGCTTCAGTGGCTTTTGCGCGCTCGCTACCCGCGAGATCCACGAGGCGGATGCGGGCAAGGCGTTCGGTGGTGCTGTCGGTAGAGAGATCATGATGGATTTGCTTGAGCATTATTGTGAAGACAGCATGAGAGCGGGAGGAGGTATCGTTCATCTTTGTCGAGGCAGTGGTACGGTTGTTGTCACCTAAGCGCATGTAGCGGAGGAGCTCATTATAGTTTTTCACTGGGAGGTCGGTAAGGTCTTTAATATAGGGGCCTTCGGTAGGGGATTCGCGGATCTTGAGGTAGTATTGACGATTATCGCCAGTAGGAGGGCGGGAAGGGGATAGCAGGTCGCGGACATGTTCATTGTAGACCTCGAAATAGGATACACGGACGGTGTACGAGATGTGGGGAGAGACACTAGATTCGATGCGTTGGAAGAGATCTTCGCAGGTTCGCGGGATTAGGCCTGGCTGGGTAGGCGTGCCCATCATTGTGTAGGACTTCCCAGAACCCGTCTGGCCATAGGCAAATATGCAAGTATGGTATCCCTCGAAATTGTGGTCCAGAAATTCTTCGCCGAGAGCATTGTAGATGTCTTCTTGACGAGCATAGTGAGCGTCGTCGGTTTCATGTGACCAGAAGGAATTATCAAAGGTAAACTTCTTCTCTTCTATCACTTTTCGGCTCTGGGTTCGAGTGTTGGCTGGATCAGTCAAATTTGGTATCAACAGCTTGGTAGCCTGCGTTTCAGGATCCATCTTGACGAGACATTCTGCTCCTCGTTCGACCTCTGGTATCCCTTTAGTCACAAGAAGCAATTGATAGATAATAAGCCATACCTCGTGGTAAGAAGCCTCTGACACGAACGACCACCCTTACGTTTCCTCCCCCGTTGTCTGGTGTACCTCTCCCCATTGGTACAAGTTCGGATTCCCTCGACCGCAACGACGGTGTTGAAGCAGATGACTTGAGCGGCCGAACCTCAGCAGCAACTCCAGGATAAGCACGAGGATCCAGAGCCATGTCTTCAAGCTGAAGTGCAATGTCGCAAATGAGTGTCCTGAACCTCAGTTGCTGCAGTGCATACATTCAAGAATTCGTCGTCATGTTTGTTTACAAAAGATTTCCAGATCGTCGACAGGGATTATGATAAGGTAACGAACGCGATTGTCGACGCGATGTCACGAGATTTCCTCTTCTCTATGCAATCGTACAGCACGAAGTATTGGGAGGCGGTAGGGCCAGGAGTATTTTGGGTTGCGAGAGGGTAGAACAATGTGATGCAAAGGAGGGTTTCGCGTCCCCAGGAAATCCTGTAGCTGTGGGGTGGAGCGGCACGGTTGCTACGAGTATAAACATCAATAACCGAGAGTGGCTACGGTATGGTTAGGAGGTGACTACTTTCTTTTGTTCGCATTTTTGGTTCTGCTATGTTTTGCTGATTCCAATATCATCTCATTGTCATCAAGTAATCATCTTCCCAAACCTCTCAAGGGCTGTAAAGACACGTTCTGTTGTCAAAACTGTCCGAATTGAATAAATTCAAATCGCTCCTTTCTCTTCTCCAACAATGGTATTGGCGCTGATCATCATATAGGCCGCCATACTTGGTTCTTTCTCGATCCTGCTCCATGCCTTGAACTCAAATGGCCACACTACTTATGAATGACCTCTTTCCAGACGAGCTAAAGTGTTTCTTCGGGATTCGCGATCCCCACGTTTAACCGTCTGACCAATATGAAGCCGTGAATGCTTAGGCGGTGCTTCTCGTCCATACACGAATATAACAATCACCTTCTTTGGTCCCACCCTTTCTCTCCCGCCAAGACAAAGGGTCTCTTCAACGCATTGTACCGCAACGCTAAGTGCCGCTCTGGCAATATCTACCAATGTTATGGTGTCTCCTTCATCAGGGGGATCCACGTCAATCTCGATCTCGCAGGTGCGGAGGGCCCAGGTGTGAGGTAATCCAAAGCCTACTCTGGCGTCGCGACTGAAGTAGATAGGGGCTTCTTTCTTGTCGCCTCGATTGACTAGGTTTATAGCTTCAAAGCAATCCGGGAATTCGGTTGGGAAGAGAGGCTGTGCAGGCTGGGCAGGCTGGGCGAAGCAAAAGGTGTCAGCCTCGCCGTTCAAGGAGGTGGGTCGGGTTGTCAGGTTGAAGACCGCCGATGAGTTTAGGAGTAATAAGGGTAGGTTAGGGACGATCATGGTGACTGGTTTTGATATCCAATGGCGAAAGCAAAGAGAATTTGAGCGTCTGGGCCTTGGGCGAAGTTGCCTGATATTCTTACATGGAAGTAACTGGTGATTGCTATGGATGCCGCCAAATTTGGCGATATCGCGCGCGAATCGGATGTAATCTGTGGGATATATAGAACGCTGCGGCAATAACAACATACGCGGTCGAGTCCGTTTTCATCCCCATATAGCGTCTCTAATCCACGGCTCGGACGACCAAAATTCGGTCAACTCATCATCTTCTTGGTCGTTATCGTGAGCAATGTTGAGCGGGTTCGGTTCTCTGCGGGCTTCCTCTCCTCTCCTCCACAAAGATTCCAATTTTTCCCTCCGTTGAAGCTGTCGAGTAGCCTGCACCCAACTCTCCATATATGCCTCACGTTCTTCTCTTATTTTCTTTCTCCGCGCCTGAGCAGGATCTCTATGCTTCCGCATCTTCAATCCTACAAAGAGATCAACCATCTCCGGCATAGCTTTGTTCTTCTTGAGGTTTGGTTTGGTCAACCGATCTCTATACATTTCCATCCTCTCCTTGTCCGTACGGTCCAGCTCTATGTCATTCATCATGATAAAATTAACATCACGTAACCGGTGAAACTTGGCAAATTCCTTCGCTGGACAGAAATCTCGCGAAATGATGTAATCTCGCCAGTCCGTACTATCGTCATCAACTGGCTGTTTTTTGTCAAAATGAAAGCTTAGTTTCTCCAACCGTGTCAATCTACTCAGTGCATAGCGCACTGCAGTATTCTCCGAGGCAGCTAATCTAAAGGAGCAGCGGATCGATCTAATTTGATTGGCGCGAACGGGTCCAATCGCTCGGAGGAAGTCGTACAGATGGTTTGGATGATTGAAATTGAAGTTGTTCGACGCATAGAAGGCGTGAAACGCTTCGACCAATATTTGGCGGCAGGTTGCTAGGATCGCCAAGCATGAGGACTTTTCCGGCTCTAGTCGCAAGTCGTTGCTGAGTGGTGTTACCCACGGGCTCGACTCTAGTCGCAAGTCGTTGCTGAGCGGTGTTATCCACGGGCTCGAGTCGTCGACATCAACGGTGAGAACGTAGCTACAGATGCATTCTCGTATTTCGTTAGGAAGGGACATGAAAGATCGCTTTACGGAATCCATTGTGGGTTTTGAGAATGGGAGGAGGGCAGCTGTGATCAAGATGTAACAGCGAAATTATATATCTAATCGTAGAATCTGAACGTTGATATTATCGGCCATGCTGTGACTCACCTGTGACTCAAAGCGCGCAGCCGGTGGGTATGGAAATAGATTTATTAGATGTATTAAACAGACTTTCGTCAAGAGCTAAATGCTGTAATTCAACAACTGTCCGTTTGTCAGGCTCACCACATGGGCTGCTACCCGGTGGGTTTATAGATAGGTTGCTTACTATCTCCACCACTGATCAACCTGTTGTAGTCTAGCTCAGCGGTAAAGCCCTCGGTCCAATTCTGAGAGTTCTCGGATGATCGGATACCGGATACCGGGTACCGGGTCCAATACAGTAATTCGGAGTACAGTACCTTAGGGCGGTTTGGCAGTCAACCCCCTGGGCAGATCCATGAGGACCTTGTTTCTGCGACATCCTTCTATTTCTCTTAATCAAACAATAATCGATGCAACCGTGGTTGTGTTTGAGGGGTAAAGCCTTGATCAAGCCAAACTGGTTTCTGCGACTTCTATCGAACTCGTCATCATGTTTCCATGCCACATTGCCGATACTAGTGATGGTGATATGAATCAATGTGGACAATACAAAGGTGATAGCTTCATGCTGAGCGTCAATTATGTTGGTGATATTGTGGGAATGAACATTGATGTTAATCTGGGGCACACTGTTCTATATACCCGTTGACCAGCTGACACCAACAGCCTGTCCGTTGTTCTGTGGTAGACTACGGTTATGTGGTACTAGAAACAACACATCATTAAGACTCCAGCTGAAACCTCGAACGAACTCACTCTCACAACAAACCGATGGTTACATCTACAGCGATGTCAGTAAGAAACATAAACAGGTAAACGAGCTGTACTCACCACCCTTAATTCTGGCGTAGATCTCGACCTATTGCAAGATCTACATCAGACCAATGACCACATCTAGGAATGAATTGTTAGCATTAAAACGCAACGATGGTCGAGGCGGGGTCAACTTACCACCCTTGATTCTGGCATAGATTTCTACCTCAACTTCGAGCTTTGGTGGCCGTCAGTAATGTGCCAACCGTAAACGGCTGCTATACTCACATCCAATTCAATCTTAATCTTCAAACTGCTGTCCTTCTCACCGACCTTTGGTGGTCTATCCTTGATGCGAGACTGGTGGACGGGTACGATGCGGCGGCCATTGGCCTCTTGCGGTGGCATCATAGGCATCTCTTGAACCTGTTGCTGCTGTTGAGGCTGCTGCGGCTGTTGCTGTTGTTGATTTTGGCGCTGGAGGGACTGCTGGTTCTTGCGGTTGCCTTGGGGAGCTTCATCCTCGGCCTGAACAGACTCGTTCTCCTCAGAGCCTTGCTCTTGCTCGTCTTGATCCTCTCGCTCGGCTCTGGGCGGAAGAGTTCAGCGGGTTACGTGTGGTATTTGCCTGAGTACGGGAAAGGAAATGACGAACTGTTTGGTAGCCATTTCGAAGTCGAGATCACGATCAGACTCGGGGTCGGATACGCAAGATTCACGCTCAAACTCAAGAGAGGATTCAAATAAAGAATCCGAATCAGATGAATAAGTCGTAGAGACTTGGGATGATTTGCTTGCAATCCCAATATTTGCGAGGGAATCTAAAGTTTGCAAGCTGTAAATAAAAGCGGCAGAAGGCTGCTTAATATACGAAAGACATTACCAAGGGTAGGTACGTATCACGGAACTTCCAAGGTTTCGAAGACTTTGAAAGGGGTCGATTGCAACCCACTACCTAGTACGCAATACTACGCCTGAAAGGTTACTCCTAAGCCCGAAGTGTTCGCTGCCGATCAGACTTTGGCTCGTAATCTGGTTTTATCAGGGTTGCATCCCAACGGCTTGCAGCTGTCGGCACGAAGGCGTCCAGTTGTGGGATGTGAAATTCGTAAAGGCGTACGCTTGCGTTGGGGCCCTTGTACCTGTAGCGCGAAATCAAGGTGATAGTGACTTTGGTCGAACCCTGACCAGTAACAGGCCTGGCAGTATTAGGATGACGTCGCTGATTGAACAACTATGAGCAACATCAGCCTACTTTACCTGACCATTGAATGCAAAGTTGTCACAACTCGATCGACGACCGTAATCAGAAAGTAGTCCATCTAGACCCGTGGTTTCGGAATAATTATCTTAATATCCACAGAGCTGCAGATAAAGTCCACCGGCTGTCATGGTCCTTGGTATCATCACCTCTATAGCGGCATGCCCAGCCATTATCGGGACGACAGAGGCAGTGCGTCACGGCCAAAAGTCAAACGCCAGAGAAAGCCATCGAGGTAGAAAGTCCAATCTTGTTGCGCACTGCTCGGCAGCTTCCTGTGCCTCCAAAGGTAGCGATGAAGTCAACGGAGGAATCATTGTGCTTGGAAACAACAAGGTTATCCGCAGCATCAGACGCCGGACTTTGGTATCATATGCTGACTGCGCTTGCTTCCCAGCTTTACGTACGTACACCTGGACCTGAGGGCCCTGACGAGCGCGCCACTCATCCATTCGAAGGTTATTTTCTTCCGTTCCCGAATACGGATTGGGGTCGGAGAGGCGAGGGGCTCGTCTCGACCATTAATGCGGATCGCCAACTCAACTGGGTTTACGTGGATGAAGAAACCTGTGAGATTAAATATGGAAATAGAGTAGAATCTGAAGAGGTAACATCCCCCCAACCTTTATACAATCATGACATCAAGCTAAAAGAGGCCTTGATGGACAGCATCTTACGGGCCCGTGGGACTGCACCAAGATCGAAAGAAGGATGACATTGGAGGGTTGGGAAGGCTTCATGGCTGTCAAGGAAGCGCCCAAGGTGTGGGCACTATATTTCGACATCGATGATGATGGATTGAGAACCAAGGTTTCGGGGAAAAGGATATTGGAGGTGGAGCTGACCCGCAAAGAAAGGAGATGGAGAAGAGACGATGAGGAAGAAGGACGCGTCAATTAAGATACTACCTGACGCCAACCACGCCAAGGACATCGAAAAACTTAGCACGCCAAGAAGTTCATAATGCGCACTTGGACAAGAAACTAACATAACCAACGGAAGACAATGCAGTGGATGCCCATTGAGCAGGAAGGCCTATGAGGAGAATTAAAAGGAGACGAACAGGGAGGAATGTTCTGGGATTGTTGAAAAGGAACTGAAGGAAAGGGCATGATTATTTAGCCAAAGATGCGAAGTGAGACCTGCCAGCGACAAGAAAAAGACAATTCGGAGTCGACTAAAGTTCAGCTATACCTTTTCGTACTCTAGGAGAATAATTGTTGGAGTTTTTCACGATGACGGCAACCCATACGTCATGTTTCAGATTGTCCAGGAAGCGAGGTCGTCATTGGCAAAAAGGTCCAAAGGCGCAAAGAGGGAACAGGGAAGAGGGACGAAGGAAGAGGGAAGAGGGAAAAGAGAAGGAAAGGGAGGTGATGCAGGTGAAATAGCGATGGGCTTGTTTGATGTCGTTATCTCGATTAGGCAAGATATAAAGATTGATATGCTGCAAGCCGACAGTCGGAGGTCGTAAATCGAATGTTCATCTATCTACTCCGTAAGGTACCTACTTAAGGTAGGTTCACATCATGTCGCTTCGCACAGTTGCATGTTTAGTTCCAGCACAGGCTCGACTCTCTGTTGCAAGCCATCAACGGTGAACCTTTGCATATCGCTTGGTTTTGTCTTACATCCATGTTCAACAGTGCCCATAGCTGTGCAGACGTTGGGATAAGACTTTGCGACTAGATAGTCTACCCCGGGTGAGAGGAAACATACCCGACGCTCATGGCTGAAACCCTTGAAGTCTTTTCCACGTAGCCGTCTACGAGAGAAGCGAAGCAAAATTGTTCCCTTCCATCCTGCAGACATCGGCACCCAAGGATGAGTCCCGTCTGCCTCCTGATCGAGGAGCAGACTTTCCACCTAGCCTGACATTACAGTTACATGCTTCGTACACGGTACCAGGGGACTTGATGCTTGCAGAGTCTGTGCATGCAGCAGACGAAGCTGATGTACTAAGCCGCAGTCTGCGCCACCTGTTAATGCTGAACTTTTCCTGGTAGCCACTATACCAAGGAGTGCGAGGGGGGTGTCTTCCACGGAATACTTCCAATAGGATTGGTGCTGCTGCCGTCATACAGATGCGGTAACGTATCGTGTGCTGAATTGTCCCTAGATCAACCATAGGTACATTGTACATGTAGTCGGGTTTTTCCGAATTACATGACCAAGACGGAGAGTAACAGACAGCGATCAATACCCCAGCTTTCATAGACATAGACAGGACGGTCATGTCAGACACCAGAACATGTTGAAGTGCTTCTACTACTCTCCCTACCGAGTATCTACCTTACCTAGATCAATACCTACAGTACCTTGTACCTTACGCCGAAACCGCAATCGAAGACCCCTGGCGGCAGGCTAGAACGAAACATCCCGCTCGTTACCTGTATTTTTGTCCTTGTGCCACAATCACTCACATCCAGATACCTACCTTATCTATCGTCCAAACCACTCTTCTGTCACTACTTCAACCTTACTACCTACACTCGTCATCTTGATGTACTAAACAAAGCAGCAAGACAAATGTTCACACAACCAACCACATCTCCCCCAACCCTGGCAACAAGTGATGACCCCGCTTCGCCCACTGCACCTTCGAAACCAAGCAGACTTCGAGGTCTAAGTTACCTGCGCCAATATACTCACAGCCACCTTTCGTCTGAATTAAGTCAGCATCCAAGTCCTCCCTTAAACCTTTCTTCTTCTCCTTCTTCTTCTTCTTCTTCAAGACCTAGTTATTTCGTCAGATCTTCTAGCTATCCAGGTCGAATAACCCTCATAGACGAGCAATCCACCCCACAGCAGACCCCTACATCGATCTCTATCAATAATCGGCTGCACAACGAAGTCGGTTCGAGTAGCCCTTCAGGGCAAGGCCCTGAAACACTATCCACGTCACTAGATCCTGTCACGGGCCAGTCGTCCGTCAATACAGCTCTGGGGGGGATCGCAAGAATCATGGGCAGGCGGCGATCTGGAAGCACATCGCACGGTCCTGCGACAAACAATCGAAGGGAGTCAGACGCAACTCCATCCAACCTGACGGGACATCCTCCAGATCAAATGCCTACCATTAAACTCATACCTCATCAGGACCCGCGCGCTGCTCGACCGTCGCTAGTATTCCCACAAACGTCAAGGATGCTTCCACATGAGGACTGCGTTATTCGTGTTGGCAGGTACTCAGAACGCGATGCCAATCCCAACCCACCGCCAAATGTGCCATCCTCTGCGCCAGTAGGGTTCAAGTCAAAGGTCGTCAGCCGAAGGCATTGCGAGTTCTGGTGCTCAAATGGGCAGTGGTACATCAAAGACGTGAAGAGCTCCTCTGGCACCTTTCTCAACCACATCAGGCTCAGCCAGCCCAGCGTTGAGTCTAGGCCCTTCCCCGTCAACGATGGCGATGTAATACAGTTAGGAATTGACTTCCGAGGAGGAGAGGAGATGATATTTCGATGCGTCAAGATACGAGTAGAGTGCAATAGAGCGTGGCAGAAAACCCTCAACAATTTCAAGTACGTGCACTGGCAAGATTTCACGTGCTTACTATCCTAACCGAGACACAGTGTGACCACCCATAAACGACTTCGCGATTTGGCGAAGACGGTACCGAAGAAAGATGGCGATGCCGCATCTACGCAATCTTCGGAATGTTCAATATGTCTCATGTCAATAGCTGTGAGCTTCCAAATCTCTACTTCGCACTTGTAGGCAGCCTTTACTGATCCTAACCAGCCCTGCCAAGCACTATTTGTCGCTCCATGTTCCCACGTCTGGCACTACAAATGCATTCGCCCGATCCTCAACGACCACAAAAGCTGGCCCCAGTTCCTTTGCCCCAACTGCCGAGCAGTCGCCGATTTGGAATCAGACGTAGAGGATCCCGATACCGTGGAAGAGGAATGGGATGACAATGAGATTGAACCTAGCTCAAGCCCCGACATTAGTGCAATTCGGAGTAGAAACGACGTCCTACCAGAAAATGCTAGGCACCACGACGAAGACGAATCAATGGAAGCTATGTCATCCAGGCTCTCATCCGTGAGACTCGAAGCCGACGCCTCAGCCGTCCTATCAAGTGGCCAAAACGAGGCACCAAAACAATCACTCCTCAGCCGCCGGAACGCTCGACGGGTCTCCCCTCCATACGCACACGGCATCGGAGAACCAATACCAGAGCGATCCGAAGACACTTCGAGTTCTGGTTCCAATTTCCAGAACTACCTGAGACCAATAACCCCATCTCAACCACTCATGCCAGATGATGGTTTGACGCCAAATGATGAATTTCCCCCAGCTCTTGGTGCATCAACGCCATCGGATATACTGGTTGCTGATGGGCCGATGACGCCGAGGAACAATGCGGGCCCTTTTGTATTTGACGGCAGTGCGGGAAGAGCAGGAGCCTGAAGAACGGCGATTAGTCTTCGCCCAAGAGGCGGAAAGTGCTGCATGAGACTCTTGCCCCAAGCTGATTATAGATTTGCAGGTCTGGATCTGGAGCATGGATGGATCAGCACTTGATCATTGGTAGATAGGCGTTCAGTTATGTGGATTATAGGTGGCCTATTGCTTTCAGCAGCTTCTTCATTTCTTTCATTTCTTTTCGAATCCGGGCGGCATGGAGGAAGGACTGTCGCGGCGTTCTGGATCAGTATATTCCGAATCTGCGTCTATCAGAAGGTGTCTCCGAGATAGAGAGTATGGCTATTGCCAAACTCCGCATCTCATACAGCTGGCTCGGGGCTGTTGTCTCAACTCTGCCATGTCCATGTAAATGCTCCTATATCCCTCATGATTCCTCGCACCACATTTCTGTGCTTCCGCCACTACAACGCTTTTGCTCATACAGACGACTCACGAGCAATCGCATTCAGTGTCACCAACAAACATAATTGCAGACTCCGGCGGACGTTTCTCAACCGTTACTTGGCGTTCTCTGCTTCCAGCTCAATGTTGGATCACTCAGTTTTCATAGCGCTGAAAGCTCCTGATGGGGTGACAAATTTGGCTGATATCCGTCAAGCGGAACTTCCTTGGGCTCTCTCTCTTGTCACGACTCCCCCAGAGCAGCAATAAATTTGCCCCGTCTTGAAGTACATGACGATTCAGTACTACCTGGCGAAGCTTTGTATCTGTATGGCTCACATCTCCGACAGAGGTGGGTATCTTGGGTGGGGGTGATGTATTATGTAGAGACGTTTTTAGGAGGCTCCTCCACGTCTTACACACTCTCCCCGTCCTTCACAGCGTTTTCATGATATCCCTCACCGCCTCCTTGGCGAACTTTTTCCGCTGGGCTTCGGGCATATCCGCGCCCATATCTGTCAAGATGCCCGTTAGCACCGTAGTAGCCTTGTAAACCCAAGGATGGAAAGGTCAAGTATAGTGAATACAGAAACGACGCTATTTTCACAAACAATAGCAGGTTGAATACACTGGAACGTTCGTGGACGACGTACCTTTCACAGCCCTCATCTTCGCCATCATCTTCTCCAGCTCCTCCACTTTGATATCTTCACCTTCGTTCTCCGTGTCCCCTAGACCATCCCCTTCCTGGTTGTCTGGTAACAAGGCTCTCCGTAGCCCGGCACCGTCTCTCTCTGCTTCTGTTATGACATCGTCTAGACCGTCTTGTTCTTCGTCTTCAAGTTGGAAATCTTCTGACCCTGAGCCATCGGCTCCACCTTCCCACTCGTAGGCTTCCAGGGCCTCCTGGAGGCGGTTGAGACCCATTTTCTCTATTGAGTTCTCAGGGATTAGCCCTCGATCCCGTCACCGCTTTCCTTTTCTCGTCCCCTTCCTGCCCTGAACCGTCGAACAATCCCCCTAAGAAACCAACTTACCACCAAACTCATTCCTCCTCCCCCCATCCCCTTCAATCTCCCCATCAACCCACTCCCAACCTCCACACTCCCGCCCGAGCTCCTCCCACTCTTCATCTCCCATCTCCAGTCGTGGCGTCAGCGGCTGCGGCATGCCGACTGCGAGGAGCAGGGGGTCGGAGGAGGTGTAGGGGTTGGCGGAGGTATGGTGGGCGAGGGTGGTGTTGGTTGTGGTTAGGAGGTGGTGGATGTTTGTCTGGAGTGGGGGCTGTTAGCTATTTTCTAGCCTTAAGAAAAATAATTTCCTCTTTGTACGAAGCTATAAGCCAGTAGCCGCTTCGAGACAGAAGGTATAGCTTGTCATTGTTGCTGATCTGGGGCACAGCATACCAAATCTTGCTTAGTAGCGGGTTTCCTAAATACCACAACCACCGCCCCCAGAGCTCGTATTACCTCCGCCGCTTCCGGTAACAGCCATTCTTGCTCCCACGTCTTGATACCCTTGACCAAGTCTCCATAGTCGATATTTCCGTCAGAGGACGTAGGAATGGTATCGTGCCAGACGGGGATGGTGGCAGTGTAGTAGGGGGTTGTGAGGGGGACGATGGGGTCTAGGGGTCTGTTAGCTTAACAGCATGTTGTGAATCAAACACATCTAGTGAAGAGAATCGTAGAGAAAATGCGGCTGGGTTTAGAAACTTGGGTAGTGTGTGGTGTCTAGCAGGGACAGGACAGACAGGAGGGAAGACGGGCCTTTGAGGATGGGGGGCAGCGGGGTTGAAGGTGGGGTGAGCAGCAGAATGCGAAGAGGGTTAGTGACGGTTGGTGAAGTTGCGGGCATCGTGTTTTCTGAGGCAGATTAAAGGAGATTATTAGAGAATTTGAAAAGGGTGGCGCATCTTGTGAGGCTGCATGGTTGGATGTACTACTTGAGCAGCATAGGGCACCTTTCGCAATATATTGAAAGGGAAATGGTGTTCAAGTACTTTCGCTTTTTGGGTATCTATTTGTGCCGTACGATCTAATGCCCATCTCCCCCATTGGGAAATAGAAGGCGCTTCTTTATACGCATTTGTCGGCTCGCTTCGAGATCACCATATGCGCACTGACCAGCGATTTCCCTTCCATTGTATCAGAACCATCCACGAGCACCCATCATCCGCCCCTGGGAGGCCCTCTTTGTCCTCTTGCCCTATTAACAGTCGCCCTTCCTCTCGCCAATCCCACGCCCCGTCCTCTCGTGCCTCTTGATCGGAACATGGGCGCATTCCTATTGAACATATTTCCCTTAGTACAAGCTTCCGCATACCCTAGAACGCTTTTAAGGGTAATTCTGGGCGATCAAGGGGTCTTCACCGTAACATGTCCGGCACAATGAAGAATCTTACATGGCTTCCTCGAATGTAAACTTGGTCAAGATGGCTGACCCGGCCATCGCGGGCGGTGACGGTTATGTCTTTGAGTTGGACATTCATGTTGTCTTCGGCTAAAGGTTTGCAGTATTGTTCAGCAAGCGTTCGGGCATAATATTGAAGCTAAACTGGACGGGGAAACATTTGAGAATTGGGTTGTGCCTCGACGGACTCAGTATACCTTCAATAAGCTTGCCCCGGTAGACCTGACCAGATGTAATTTCGAGTGTTATGACGTGGTTCTATATACATAGTCAGCCCATGTACGTTGTCAATACTACAAAACTGCTGTAGAGTAGGGACTGTTGTCCATACCTGGGCTTCGTTCAGTAGCTTGATCGGAATACCAATCGTACTCGTCATGTTGATAGCTTCTGAGCGCCAATTCCGGCGCAGCAGACTACTTGATGCGTATAGGGTTACTTGACTTGAATGTTTCCCTTGCAGTCAAAAAGACGCACGTCGATCAAGAAGTGGAACTGTGGAAGACCTGAGTTCGGAGCGGACGCTAGCCCGGCATGCCAAGCATTTCCAATTGCTTGGGAGCCGTGGGAGCTCTATCCGCCTTGGTCCTCTTGACTTGCAGCCAGTGGTCTTCGATGAACGTCTCTGCTACTTTAAATGCTTTCCGAGTGCTTCGGAGTCCTTCACTATGTCTGCCTCATGCTACCGTATCTAACTTCAATCATCTCCCAGTTCCCATCTCCCAGGCATTCACTGCACTGAACGACGGCCAAGAACCTGATATTCGTGCCGTTGTACTTGACAAGGACAACTGCTTTGCCATACCAAAGGATAATGAAATCTACAAGCCCTATAAGGTGAGTTTTATTGCTGTCTCTAGGAACCTCAAGTGTGTTTAATTTGCTGAATTATTTGATTCGAGTTCCGTGTTCAATGCTACATACTTGTTACACTACTCTCTCTCTCTCTCTTTCAAGTCCTGTTGGGTTCTATACTTCCTCATACGCAGACGTGTTGATACCCTGACCAGGAAAAGTTCAACCATCTCCGCACCGCTTACCCCGGCTCACGACTCCTAATCGTCAGCAATTCCGCAGGTACGTGGGATGATATCGGCGATGCAGAAGCAGACATGCTGCAAGATGCTACCAGCGTAAATGTGCTCCTGCACTCAACCAAGAAGCCCGGCTGCGGGGCTGAGATCATGGAGTATTTCCGCACCGCAGCCGATAGTAATGTGACGAAACCAAGTCAGATTGCCATTGTTGGAGACAGACTTTTCACGGATGTATTGATGGCGAACATGATGGGCTCGTGGTCTGTCTGGATAAAGGATGGGGTAGTTCAAGAGAAGAACCTCGTTAGTATTCTGCATAACACAGTTCATGCAGCGTATGCTAAAGGGAATCCAGTTCTTGGGCTTGGAGAAACGTTTGCCAAAGCTCTTGTACCGATACAACCTTAGTCCACCGCAACCATGAATCACAGGGCAACAAGTCAAGTTCATGTGGAGCTGTCATTCTCCGGTGTGATCCATAGTACTGATACAACCCGCACGCGGGGCTTTACATCGCCAACATATGTCGTAAATGGCACAGCACAAAGTATCAGGAGGTGCTAGACGGTAAGCGCGTACGGTAGGCCAGTCAACTTAATGTACTGCCCTCTAAGCAACATATCTGTTGCGTGGTGAATCATACAACATCGTGTAGCTGCTTTTGGTAGATTTTTGAGGTGCTGAGCAGTGCTTCGGATTTTTGTAACTTCATTAGATAGCCTTCCGTGAAATATATACTATCTTGAGAGTCGAGGAAAGGAAGGTAAACTTCAACTGAGGCTCGTGATACACAGGATCCCAAGACAAAATCGTGGGATATTAGAAGGTTTTTGAAATACAGAGTTCACGGAATAATACATAGACATCAAATGTTATGCGGCGATCAACATGATTGGCTTCTTAGGGCTTGTCGCATCCTTGTTGCTCAAAGGGCTGGACACGTATAGTGCCGCTCAGCCCTGTAAATACTAAATACTAGTCTGAAGAACTGGTTCAGACTCGGTGCTTGGTATCCGTAGACCAAGAAGGATTTGGAGAGTTGTGACTTGTGGGATGTCCAAGAGAACGTTCTCGGCAAGCGCTGTCGAATCCTTGTGCAGACACCAACACCACCAACCACCAACCACCAACCACCAACCAGTATCAGATCCAAGGCCGAGGGCTGAGACTAAGCAGCTGTGCGCTGGACGGCACAACTTCTCAGCATGCAGGACACAGTCACACAGATCGTACGGAGATGATGAAGGCGAAGTCTATTCCTTGGTCCGAGTGCTAGGCTTGCATCGTGAAGAGTCAGATAAGCACGGTAAGGTACTTTGGTCTGTTGAGGCAGCCCTAACCTTTGATGCAGACAGCAGACCTCCTAAATCTTGCGCTTCGATGTATGATATCCTTCGAGTGCTTGCCCTGTTGGTCGATGTTGCACAACAGGGCGCGTACCTGAGTTAGTGCGTTTCAAACAATGAGCCAAGCCTGTTCCTGTATTCAATACCCTGCCTGGATGCAGCTACGAAAAGCTTTCCATTTATTTGGCTAGAATATCTTTTCTTTCTCGACCTTCCACAACCTACTTACCACCGGCTTACTACGACTTCGCAACCGGTCAACACCCCTGTTTCTTCAGGAAGAACCGCATTCCTGACTCATTGCGGCTGTACTGTAGCAGAGGCTTATATCCACCTATAGTTGTCGGTTGACGAGCAATCTATGCTATACTACTACTCCGTACGGAGTACCTGATGCTAAACCCGATCACAAGCAGTTTTGACTAGTGAGATCAGCCTTCTTTGTGTGTCAGCGGTAGGAAGAGTCCACATGGACAACGAACGACGCTTGGTGACAATGGCGCAGTATGAGCCTTACTGTTTTCAGTCAGGTCCGTTGTTGTTGAAGCCATCCTTCGGCCTTTGCAATTGAGAGCCTTCGTTAGCACTAGAATGATAGCTTGGCGGATGAAGAATGATATAGAACAATGCGATAGATCTTTATCCAGCGTTGACGAACAACAGCAGCCCTTCGAGCTGCATGATCTCTCCTCTTCAAGCTGGGAGTGGTGACATCTAAATCCATCAAGTGCTTCATGCAAAAGTCGAGTTGTGTTCGCGCTTCTGCCGCCTCCCACCCCTGCCTAGTGTCCGTGGTCAGGGGCTTCGGTTCTTCCTCTTCCCCTCTTGACTACCGATCTGCTTCCTTTCCCTTGCCCAACCCCCAATCAACAATTTATTCAACACTGTTGTCGTCGTCTTCCACGACGCTCACCTTCATTTTCTTCTGCTAATTCATTTTTTGCCCCACGGATACCGTCACTCCTTTCGGTTCCATATCACTCCTTCGGCTTCTTGCTAAATTTCTGTCTTTTACTATTACCAACTTACTTTTTTTTTTTACGTCGAGATCTAAGCCTCCACAAGTCTGACATCTTCAACTCCCTGCCCGGCTCCGGTATAGCATCAATCACCCCAGGATTAGACTCATCTGCCTTCTCAGCCAGCTCTGCGAAGCAATACATTCAATTGACACTGACCTTGTCAACCCGCGAATTTCGAGACAACGCTCTTTCACAATACAACCCTTACCTTACTCGGACTCAACCCACACTCGATCGCAGATTCCTCGCACTCTGCGACAGCAGTAGAGATTGGGCTACACTCTGCACAGCTATTGCGGACGAGACACGATGATGCAGTCACCAACTGCTCTCGACATCATGTCGACTTCAACTCCATCGCCAACTAACTCTACTAGTGCCAATACGAGCAACTCTCGTCGTCCACCACGGAAGAGCACCCTCACCCAGCAACAGAAAAATCAAAAACGGCAAAGAGCCACACAAGATCAACTGGTTACGCTGGAGATCGAGTTCAATAACAACGCTACACCGACTGCGGCGGTACGCGAGCGTATAGCGCAGGACATTAGCATGACCGAACGGTCTGTTCAGATATGGTTCCAGAACAGGTGCGTGGATCTGGGAGTAGAGAGAAGACGATGGCTAACAAGAAACTGTAGGCGTGCAAAAATAAAACTGCTTGCTAAGAAGAGCATTGAGACTGGCGAGGATTGCGATGCCATCCCTGAGTCGATGCGTCAATACCTTGCGTTGCAGGCCATGGAAAGTGGGAAACCACTCGCAAGAGAATTCCTGGGTCGCTCAAGTACGATGAACGCTTATGGCGGTACTGGGATACTATTGAACGCAGAGTCTAGCAATCCAGGCAAAGTCGGTGAGTAGTTAGTGCAGATAAAGTGGGCTTTGGTACACGCTGACAGTGACGAAGTTATACATCATTTTACTTGCAAATCCTTGAGCATAGGCACATGGCGTCGCGTTGGTCAGAATGCCATGGATCTTGTTATCTTCTACGCGCCTGAGAAGGCTTGTCTGACTTACTACATAAATAACGACTCGGCCGGTTACAAAATCGAGTATCCGTTTTCTTACATCAAGAGCATTACCCTAGAGAACGGGGATCCATCCGATGATGGCAGTGGCATATCTTCTAGACCTCGTGGGCTTCTAGTGGAGCTGAACCGACCACCGAACTTCTTCATGGATTCGTCTGGTACTGGTGGCTTCCACCAATGTGGTGATTTCACAGAGGAGCAACAAGCATCCCAAATCATGGTACATCACCTTGGCGGCCACCCAAGAGTGCTAAGTGGCCAGCTTGCAAAGCTTGTCTCTCTAGAGTCGTTCCAGAGCAGACACAGCCCGTATGACCCAAATTCATTGGCAGTGACTGCACCGATTTCACCTATTGTCCCTCGACCAGCCTCTCAACCGAACCAAATGCCGCATCCACACCTTGCTATGTTCCAGGAAAACCCTTTTGGAACAAACCTGCACTCTGGGCCCCGCGGACACAAGCGCACTCGTAGTAGATCAGTCCCAGCTGCAATCGACTTTTCCATGTTCGGGTCCCCAATGCCATCTTTCCACATCCAACATCCGTCAACGAATATGAATGATGCAAGTATTTACGCACCTATACCTCAACATCGCAATAACAACCTTGGACCTCTTGGGCCCAACCTACACATCGACACTACTTCGGGCTATGGCCTGGACTATCGACATTATCCTCTCTCTGCAGCCACTACAACATCTCCATCGGACTATGCTAGCCCATCGTTTTACACATCCGGTTCACATGTGGATGCCATGCCCGCCAATAACTACAACGCGCCGTACACGTTACCTTTCCTCTCACCCATGGTCGAGCATCCGAACATGATCCATCCTTCTGTCTCGCCACTGTCGGCCTTCTCCGGGCACCACGGCGATCCTATCATTGCAGATCAATCTCCTCCCATGAATAACATGCACCGAAGCCCGTCAGCCGAATTCTTGTCCATGGCACAAGACCACCATTCAACGATATCCGACGACGGATATATGCTTAGCGAAATGTACTCAAAGCAGAATCTGAACCTACCTATGCACTCACCTGGTGTTGAAGAGCAAGGCACGGCAATGCAAATGCACGAGGAGTCCTCGAGCGAGGAAATGGACCTGCAAAACATGGTCTCATTTGGCACAATCGATCCGTCAAGTCTAAGCCCTGAAAATGTGGGGATGTAGCCATATAATCAGTGTGCAGCTTTTCAATACTTGTTTACAGGTTTCGCAAGACATTGGGGTAAGTGGTAGGTATAAGGAGGCGTTTGTGGGGAATTTCACCAGGCAACATAGGATATACCAGATGGGTTTGGGGTGGGGAAGGTGAAGGGGATCTCAAACTTTGAACGAAGGAGGCTTCCTGCTGGTCACCTTGGACTTGCCGTTACTCGCGCCTAATCCACAATTTCATGTTTTAACGCCGGCGTCTGGGCAACGTTTGATCCTGCATAGTTGGTTAGGTCGTTCTGTGTACGATAAAGGAGCTGGAAGCGTTTCGTTTCGCTAGCCTACAGTGCTTTTTATTTAGCTATCAGAAAACCTACAGCTTTTCGAATAATGTCGATGTCAGCTCCTAGTCATAACTTAAGCATGCTCTGATCAAGACTGGGTGCCTTTTGATAGAATTTGTGGTAGCGACTACTACCTTAGTACATGAGAGGACCTAGAGGTCGGGATTACGTTCATGGGACTCGCAACATTGGATTAGGTTAGCAATGCACATGATCATAGCAGAAACTTCGTATGCTCTTGCAAAAGAACTTACGAGTACAGAACCGACGAACCAAACAATGGGACTTTGTCAACCGGTCACATGACCTTTCCCTGAGTTCGATCGGAAGCTGCGTCAGCGGCGTCTAAACATAGAATTCTTACAACAAAGACTACGAGTACGAATATATAGAATCACTCCAAAGAACCTCGAGCTGCATCTTGACATCTCGTACGCACTCACCCTCGAGCAGACATACAAGCCTCCTCGAATTGGCTGTAATTGGATATTAGGAGTCGACGGAGTGCATATGCCAGCCTCAGAAATCCCAAGAACGCCCACCATAGTACACCCATAAATCCTTTGCATAATACCGGAGCAGGACATAGTACCAATGGAGTCATGATCCACTGAGAATGCCCGAGAGCGACCATGATGAACCTTACAGCATGGGTGATCCTCCTCGAAGGCGGCCGGCGCACCTTAGTGAAGATCAAGCTGTGTTAGAAGAGGGCTCTCGGAGTCATGGTGTGCAGTACTTACGAGATAGGAGGGAGGTGGTGGATACCACTGCTGCTTCCAATCTTGTTCCGGCCGGCGATGAACCGATCACAGGGAAGAGCTTGGGCATAGCTAGAGGGATAGATGGGGGAACACTACAAACCAGCTCAGAAGAGACCTCTCGACGACGAGCAAATGTCGGAGTTGGTGAACAGGCCTCAACAACACCGACCTTGTCAATCGACACAAGCGTTACGATGGACGGGCCAAGCGCAAGAGCTGGAAGCCCCTCGAGGTCTATACGCTTTACCTCGCCACTATCACCAGGAGCAGCGCCCTCTATCGTACCGCCTCTCCGATCATCGATATCAGCGAGGTCTAGAGACCGTGCATTTTCGCTCCGCAGGTCCCTTTTTACTCACCATGTCCATGAGCGACCCCCAGGCGGTACTCCCATTGTTAAACTCCAGCAAACAGGCACCTCTTCTGTGCAGAGATTGTCCTCACAAGGAACTGATCAATATCAGCGTGATAAAAAGACTGGGGCAACAATTACAATCTCCCCAATCGTAGAAGATTTTCAGGAAAGAGGCCTGCCTCCTCATCCGATCAAGGAAGTGCAAAGAGCCACATCACTACCGCATTACGAGACATGGCTGAAAAACCGAGCAGCTCAAGCCAGTTTTCTGACTAAGATAAGGACTTCTTTCCAAGGAATTCGAAAAAAGATTCTTAGAATAAACAAGGTACCCCCTAGTAAAGACGGAAGACACCTGAACATCAATGTAAGCCGAAACGAAGTCCCTATGGACGAGCGGACTGGGAGGCCATATATCGACAACACGATTCGGTCAAGCCGGTACACCTTGTGGAATTTTTTGCCTCGCCAATTGTACGCCCAGTTTTCCAAATTGGCCAATTTCTACTTCCTCTGCGTTTCCATACTACAAATGATACCCGGTTTGAGTACTACAGGTACATATACCACCATCGTGCCTCTGTTGTTTTTTGTCACCCTATCCGTGGCTAAGGAGGGATACGATGATCTGCGACGTTATAAGTTAGACAAGGCTGAAAACACAAGCACTGCTTCTGTTCTGTATGTCAAAAACCCCACGTTAGTAGATTCTGGCGACAGCGGCGAGATATCCTTGACGAGGTTCGATCTAGAGAACTGGAGAACGACCAAATGGAAAGACGTCCGCGTTGGCGATGTAGTTAAATTACAACGCGACGAAGCCGCCCCAGCGGACCTTGTTATTCTTCAGGCGAAGGAACCTAACGGCATTGCGTACATTGAGACTACGGCTCTAGATGGCGAAACAAACTTGAAGAGCAAGCAAGCTTCGCCACCTTTAGCCAGGACTTGCAAATTGCTCGATAACATTGTCCAAAACAAGGCTCACTTTGTTGTTGAGGACCCGAACCTCAATCTTTATAGCTTTGAGGGGAAAGTTGCCGTCGAAGATGAAACTCTTCCACTAACCAATAACGAAATCATCTATAGGGGAAGCGTGTTAAGGAACACGTCTGAGGTTTTCGGACTGGTTATGTATACTGGTGAAGAATGCAAGATCAGAATGAACGCGACAAAGAATCCTCGTATAAAAGCGCCAGCTCTACAGAGTGTGGTCAATAGGGTTGTCATCATCATCGTCATATTCGTCCTTCTTCTGGCAATTTTTAATACCGTGGCGTACCAGATCTGGCAAGAAGAGACAGAAGAAAATTCTTGGTATATCGTCAATGCCAAAGTTGCTTTCTTTCCCATCCTGGTTTCGTTTATCATTTTATTCAATACAATGATTCCCCTTTCACTCTATGTCAGTCTGGAGATTGTCAAACTCTTCCAGATGTTTTTCATGAACGATATCGACATGTACGATGAAGTATCGAACACTCCCATGGAATCGAGGACGTCAACCATAAACGAAGAGTTGGGGCAGGTCAGCTATATATTTTCTGACAAGACAGGCACGTTAACGGACAATTCGATGCGATTCCGAAAGATGAGCGTTGCAGGGACAGCTTGGCTTCATGATCCAGATTTGCGGGAAGAGGCGATTAAAGAAAACGCTAGGAGACCAACTCTGGAAAAGAGGGCAAGCAAAGGCAAGAAGCCAATGAAACGTGAGAGTAGGATTTCTACGTGCCGTAGGACGCCCACAACACCAAACGTTTCCTCTGGTTTGGAGGAGGCATATTCCGAATCGCCTTTGAATGGCAATAGCTTCAAAAGTATACCAGGGAGAAATTTTGCTTGGATAAATGGGTCTCAGCCACTGCTTCGAACAACCCAATTGCTACAGTACGTACAGCAGAGACCGCACACGCTTTTCGCTAGGAAGGTTCAGTTATTCTTGCTTTCCTTGGCGTTATGTCACACCTGCTTCCCGGAGAAACGCAAGAGTGGGACGATCGACTACCAGGCAGCATCACCTGACGAGCAAGCCATCGTGCGAGCTGCTCAAGAACTCGGATACATCGTAATTGACAGACAGACCTCAACAATAATGATCAAGAGCTTCCCTTTCGGCCTTGATGCAGATCCCTTATTTGAGACATACCAGATCCTTGACGTTATAGAGTTCTCAAGTGGCAGGAAGAGAATGTCTATCATCGTCAGAATGCCTGATCAACGTATCTGCGTCTTCTGTAAAGGAGCAGACTCCACTATCACACAGCTACTTAGACTTTCCGGTCTTGCTTTAGAAAAGGCTGTTCAGGTTGAGCGTAGAGCCAACAAAAGACAAAGCTTAGAGGCACAGGAAGCCATTAGGCGCGATAGTGAGCATAGAAGTCGGAAAGACGGCGGGCTGAGGACAAGTCTAAGCCTGCATCGCCGGAGTTTAGGTGGTGCCACACGCCCAAGCATGACTGCCAGACGACTTGAGCCGATTCGAGATGAGCTTGACGGGTGGTTAAAAGATCGGGAGACAGACGTAAATTTATCCCCAAGGGAGTCTGAGAGTATTTATTACTCACCTCGGCCTTCGACCCACTTCGGTACCAAACGTCCCGGAGGTTTTGAGGGCAGGTCTTCCTTCCAAGGCGACGACAGAGAAGAACTGGTCGAAGAGGCCTTGGTCGTGGATGATGCAGCGGTCTTTGAGCGATGTTTCCAGCATATCAATGACTTCGCTGCAGAAGGTTTGAGAACTTTGCTCTATGGTTATAGATACTTAGAGGAAGAGGAATATGCAGCCTGGAAGAAGGTCTATCTTGATGCCTCGATAAGTCTTGTTGATCGACAAGATATGGTTGAGAGAGCTGGGGAAATGATCGAGAAAGACTTCGAGCTTGCAGGCGCAACTGCTATCGAAGATAAGCTACAGAAGGGAGTACCTGAAGCTATCGATAAGCTTCGGCGAGCCATGATAAAGCTATGGATGTTGACAGGAGATAAACTCCAAACAGCCGTCAATATTGGCCATTCGTGTCGGTTGATCAAAGACTACTCATCGATAACAATTCTCGATCGGTCCGCTGGCGACATTCAACACAGGATGGCGGCTGCTACTCTCGAGATCACGAGCGGACGTGTAGCTCATTCCGTCGTCGTGATTGACGGTCAAACACTGGCTCTCGTCGAAGCCGACGAAATCATCAGGAAGCTTTTCATAGACCTTGCCATCATTGTCGACTCGGTAATCTGCTGCCGGGCTTCTCCAAGTCAGAAAGCCTACCTCGTCCGCGTCATTCGCAGAAAAGTCAGACATGCTGTCACCCTCGCAATTGGAGACGGGGCAAACGACATTGCCATGATCCAGGAAGCGCACGTCGGCATTGGCATCACGGGTAAAGAGGGCCTGCAAGCAGCTCGCACATCGGATTACTCAATCGCGCAATTCCGCTTCCTTCTCAAGCTCCTCCTCGTGCATGGACGATGGAACTACATCCGCACCTGCAAATACACCCTTAGCACTTTCTGGAAAGAAATGCTCTTCTACCTCACCCAAGCTCTATATCAGCGCTACGCCGGCTACACTGGCACCTCACTCTACGAATCATGGTCCTTGTCCATGTTCAACACGCTCTTCACCTCACTCCCTGTGATCTTCATGGGTATCTTTGAAAAAGATCTCGCCGCATCCACTCTCCTCGCTGTGCCCGAGCTCTATACAGTCGGTCATCGCAACGGCGCCTTCAATCTTTTCATCTACGCTTTCTGGGTCTTTAAGGCGAGTACCGAAGCCGTCATTATCTTCTTCCTAATGCTCGGTCTCTATGGCCAAGCACTTTTCACTACTGACAATGACTTATTCGCCATGGGCGCTTTGACATTCACAGCATGTATTATCGTCATCGCCACGAAAATTCAGTTTCTGGAACTCCACAACAAGAGCATAACGTGTGTTATCGCTATGGTACTGAGTGTTGGTGGCTGGTTTTTATGGAACATCATCCTCAGCGCAGTTTATTCTAACAATACCATCTATGATGTCAAAGAAGGCTTTCTGCAGCGCTTTGGCAGGAACGCTCTGTGGTGGTTGACCCTAATATTGATTGTTACTGCATGCTGGGCTTTTGAAATCGCGGTGAAGTCGCTCCGGATTGCGTGGGCGCCGACTGAGGCGGACATCTTTCAGGAACTGGAAAAGGATGAGCTTTCCAAACAGCGGTTTCGAGAAGCCGCAGCTGGAGAAATGCCGTCGACCGGTCGTGCAGATGTGATTGAGCTGGAAGAGAAGCGAACCCTGGAGGAAGAAGACCGCCGCGAAGCAGAAGTTCAAAAACTCCTCGATCGGCCGAGAGCTATGGACAGACCCAGCGAAGAAAGTGCTCAATTGCGCAAAAGAGAGCGCTGTGGGTCCTCGGATATGGGCAAGAGCGGCTTCGTGGAGCTGGAGATGATGGATTGTCGTGTCGATGGGGACGATGATAACGGGAAGGTGAAGAGTGGGAATGCGGAGAAGAGGAGTGTGGATGTACATCGGCTTTTTACGAGGGGTTTTGGCGCTGTGAGGAAGAGCTTGGACAGGGGACATAGTGAGTAACGGAGGAGGAAAGTACGGCGGATGAGATATGTGTCATGTGTTATTGTTAGGTCGATTGGTGGGCTGATGTTCTACACGAAGTCAAGAAGATCCAACGCGTGGGAGAAAAGGGCGTCGGACTTTCTTCGGTGTATCCGAAACACTACTCGGGTGATATATTCCTACAGGATTGCATACAAGATCGATCTATCCAATCTCCCTAACGAAGTAACCGTCTACCCTCAGCCTTCGTCCGCCTGTTTCCAGCATAAAACCCTCGTGGAGTGTTTTACGAAATAGTACAGCATCCCCCAGTCACGCAAATAAACTACTTTCATCAACGGTTTCTTACGAGTAGAAGTCTCCTTTACCAAACCCTCACCCATAACCCCAACGTCCTAAGAACTATCTATCACCTACCTTTTAAGACCCAGCATTAGAGACTTTCGTAGAGACCTAATCCTAGCCGCGCTTGAACGTGCCTGTGCCCAACGACCCTCAAAACAATAACGGTAATGAAATGGGAACTTGGAGAGGGAGTGCCCGAGGCTGCGTAGATGAAGAGGCTCGGGGGAAGGAGTTGGCGTAAGATGGTCTGGCGAGTGCTAGTTTGGTTGGCTTCCTGATATGGCCGGAAAAATTAACAATAGCAATCGCAGAGAAGCCAGATGAGGTTTATGTAGGTATACGTTCATGGTGATGGAAGTATCATATGCATATGAGGGCTTAATGTCACGCACGGGAGGGCGAAAAACGGACGGAATATACCATGGTTATGGAAGAAGCGGATAGTGTGGAAATCTGTGGTTCTCTGGACCCTCTCGCACTCTCCCGTCCTTGTTGTGAGCATAGTAGAGTAACTAGGTTGAAGGCAGCAAGTATGAACGATATCCGATCAATCCGAATCACCCAACGGATTTTTCGAGGGTGATGAGAAGGCCATTAAAGAGCGTAGTTAGGGCAGAAAAGGTGGAATGAAAGGTAGTTGTGTCCACAGGGCGGGACTTGAGGACCAGGACGGGAAAATGTCCCTCACGATCAAGAAACGTCTTGGATTTATTTTGAATCCGGGTAATTGCGGACTGAGTGGACGATACTCTTGGTCCTCTTCTGGGGAAGTCAGCTAGTCTCAAAGCGAAGGCTATCTGAATGGCATTTGATCCATGGTTTTCTGGTTATTGCATCGGGTGAAAAGGATTCACAGGCGGTTGGGATTGCATCGAGAAAGAATAGGGGGTGCGAACGAATAAAGCGGGAGAGATGTGTTGATGAAATTTATTCCATATCCAGAGCTCGTTCCCCGTAAGCAAAGTGATAGAGCAGCCAAATGTGAGCTAGGAGATGTGTGAAAGAGGAAAACTTGCTTTGGTGATAGATGAGGTCTATGGCATGTGGTAGGAAATACCCCATAAGTTCCAGATATAAGACTGCAGCCTTATGGGATTTCTGTTGTTTTTGATCCAACTAGAACCACCTCCTATACGCAGACACATCGTATGTGAAAGCCATATCTTATAGATAGATAAGCTGGTGAATGCTAAAGAAGGCGGCAAACAAGAGTTAAATTTGCCTGATAATCCTCAAATCATCAAATTAACCTCTTCGCCCCCTCCCCCCCAAAAAGGGGATTTCCGCTCAGAAGTATATCTTTTCATGGTGAGAACATCATCTTTTAGAGCAATACCCCCATAGGTTCAGAAATGAGCCAGATAGAATTGTATCTTACACACAAACATATATTATACTGTGGTCATATCTTAGGTCGAGAATTATCCGGTAGTGGGAAATGGTTTTGAGGAAACCGGTTTACGTGCAATGATTTCCATCGTATAGAGCTCGGCTGTTGTTTTTGATGCATTGACGACAGAAGATGGTAAAACAATCACCTCGGGTCTGAATTGCCGCTTGTTCAAACATGTTCCCAATGTTGGTATATAAGGAGTATGGGTCCATGTGTTCCGCTGTCTTTTGAATCAAAAGTCCACGGTGACATATATAGGCTGTTCTAGTTCGCTGCTCCAAATGAGATTGTTAGTGTAGGCAAACGGCTGGAACTATTTAGGTTGCGGCTGTTCGAACACTGGCTGCGCTCGAGAGCCCTCCGTATTTAATTCTCCCAAATTAGAAGACATATCAAGGCCGTTCCGTTGCACCCAAAGTCTTTGGGGCCCCAAGGTAATTATTTTCCTATACCGAGACCATTATGTCGAACACCGTCCAGGAGATATATGGACCGAAGAGAAATCTGGGATCTTTTCTCTTCTTACGCAGCCCTTCTCTTTCCTTAAAACACTCTTTGCTGGGTCGAGGCCCTACTCCTCCTCTCCAGTCCCTTCCCCCTCATCGTCTTCCTCCTCTGCGCAATCATGTGCGAATATAAAATATAGCCCCCTGTCTCAGATTAGCCCAGTCTTCCTTTATTTCGCCCCCCAATGAATGTAGACGAAACTGCCGAAACTCACCAGGTACATACGCCCCCAATATCGCCCATAACGCCCACCCATACCAAGCCGGCGCCACCCCACTGGCCAGCCAAATCAACCAACACTCGCTCCCGATGCCCAAAGGATACATGACGTAAAACGCGTTATATCTCAACCAGGTCACAAATCCTGGCACCCAGCCCCTTAAATTTAGGACGAAATAAGAATACCGGATGACTTCGGTGGCGGACCAGGCGACAAGCATGGTGCTGTAGAAGGGAGACGTGGAGGTCTCTTGGGGGTACGGGTTGACGACAAGCCAGACGAGGAGGAGGCGGGAGCAGACTTGCATTACGGTTGTGGGGAGGGGGGATCGGACGAGTCCTGGATGGGAATCACATCGTTACTTAAGTAATCCCTCAATATGGGAGTACCTAGATCTCGCTGCTACTCCTGAACCCCCAAAAGGGCTAGCATGGGGAGCAGTGAATTACCTAATGCCGAATGTACAACCTCTAAGACCGCGAGCGTTTGTGTCCATTTGGCAAACTCGCCGACGCCGCCGTGGACATTTTCGAAACCAACAAGCGGGACGAGGAGGATGACACGACCTAGGACGGCAATCCAGAGTACGGCGCTCACAAGATTGTACAGAATTAGGTACTGGGTTTTGGGCGAACGGGGAGCGCTGGAGTCCATGGCGAATTATGGAATGGCTGCGGACTAGGGGAAGGTATGGGAAAAGAATGTTCGGGGGGAAAAGGGAGAGCAAGTTGGTTGAGGTGAGGTGAGGTGAGGTGAATGGAAGAGGTGACTCCGCTGTGGTGTTTGGTATATAGTTCGAATTTGTTGATCTACCTTATGGTTGGGACTGCGAAGACTGAATTCGGTGAGGTGCAGGGGGAGCCTTATCTTATCTTAGCGTTGTTGATGGAGATAAGGGTACCAGAACCGAGCACGCTCCTAGTATCTTGCGATTTCTCGGTCTCTTTTCGAAAGTATCAGCGATAGAGTCTTGGGAGGAAGAAACTTGGCGGAAAACTCTGCAACGAATTGTCTCATATGTAAATGCGTATATTACACAATGCCCAGCTCCCGTCCTCTCAGGTATAGATATCCCTATGCAGATTCCTCCGAGCAAAAGCGAACGCCAAATGTCGTAGGATTCCCATCAACCCATGCCTGCCACTTCCTCGCCAGGGATAGTGGATGCAACCACCAACGCCAAGCGCTATGCCGAATTTCCCGTGGTAAAGACAGGATAAAATACTCATCACAGATAGATCTGGAACAGGCTCTTCACATTGGTAACCGTCTTGTCCCCGCATCCATCAACAACGCATTTGCTGAAGTGTTTCGTCTTCAATTTTGGCTTTGCCTTGTTCTTGAATCTAAATCTTGTGCACTCACCACAGTAGACCTAATCCCTATTAGCATTGGGATTGTGGATTAATGATACAGGGTGCCTTACGTGGCCGCAGCTTTTGATTACCCAGACCTGTCTCTTGAAATCATTTCCACCGATCCCCAACTCTTCCTCGCAATTTGGACAAACCAGCACATCTTCCTCTTTTGGTGATCTCGTGAAACCCTTACGTGGAGTAGAAGGCGCATCGTAAGTCGGCGGAGGTGGTGGCGGACGTACAACATCACCCATGAGAAAACCCTGAGTGCTAAAATCAAGCTCTCCCGGAAGGATCATGTTCTGAGTAGTATTTACGAAAATTGTGTCAAGGTCGACATCTAATATTTGGTTGCGTGGCGGCGTTCGGTTAGGTATATCCCGATGTATGAGTGCGTTTAGGGGGTGTATACGTGGATGATGTCGAACTGATTGCTGTACTCTTGACACCTGGTCACGCAAGTCTAGCCAACCTCCTGATGGTCGATTGCGGTTACTTTCCGGCGGCCGTATATGCTGATCAGACTCCGCGTTCCTTCGTCCATGGTGGCGCCCAGCCGACTGAGAGCGACTCGTTGATGGAAGAGCTCGAGAAGAAACAAATTCAATTTCCGGACTACCGGCTCTTACGCCCGCTGTGCTTGCCGTAGCCTCCTGCTCTTCTAAGTCGATGATGTCTCGTGGAAAGCGTGGCGGGCGGTTTGCTCGCGATGGTGTAGATACTGACGATAATCCTAGATCTAGACGTACCCTATGTTCCACCGGGCTGGAATTTTCTGTGAGATCGATGACATTCTGCTCAGGTCCAGGCATGGCAGGCCCTCTGAAGTCAAGGCCGTCACCAGGAATCCGGAGAGCTTCCGAATTGAAGAATAATGAGTTGAAAGAGGCAGGTGCGTCGAAGTTGGTGTTATTGCTAAAAGGTTCCGGATGGTTGTAGATCCAGGGCAATTCAGGGTTGCTGGAATTACACGTCATCTGATCGTAGGCTTCCTTCAACACAAGTGAGAAGTCAGCTAGGTAGTATGTTGTGTCTGCGTTAAAACATACGGTATGGTCCTGGAAGTCTTGGAGGGGAAAAGGTGGGATTGACGCAATGGAAAACTGGGCATCCATGATCTGCCCATGAGCGGGTATTTTCAAGCTATACTTTTTGAAACCAATCTCAGGTGAATTTATACGGCATCCAGGAGTGACGCTACGTGGTGATTTGGTGTTGGATCAAGACCCAGGCTTTGTGAGCGGCGAAAGTATCGAGAAGCACCAGGTGGCGGGCGCCATACTCGATGCAGTCACGGCACAGCAGACGTTCACATTGAGTATCACACAGAGAATCTGTGGAGTAACCTTGGAGAATGCATGAAACCACCAAGCCTTCTTCATCTAGCCTCTTCACCCACTCCTCATTTTTTGCCGTCGGTCTGTCTCATAGGAAAAATTGCAATGCCTCATTCTTGAGCACTTCCCACCGCTCTCCTCTTCACCACTTTCGGTAACATACTAAGGATCTATCTATACGTTTGTCTCACCTCTCGCTGCTGCCCGGATATTCGGGCTTGATCTAGAGCCTCGTTCCAATAACCAATCCTCTGGAAACAAAGCTCTTCGATCTGTCCCAGTATTTGGTGGCCGCAACCTTGCTATTGGACTGGCGGTTTTTGCGTTTTATTAGCATTTAATGCCTCAAGCTATGGCTACATTACTGCTTTGTTGCGCAGCAGCAGGCATTGTCGATACTGTCGTGACAGGTTTGTGGGAGATAGAGGGGAAGGCTTGGACGCATGCAATCGGGTCTGTGATCATGGGACTGTCGAGATGGGGAATGATGCTGTGAGAAGAGGGAATGGAGGCAAAGGACTTGTGCATCAGGTGGCTTCTTGCGGACTACACATCTTTGGGCTCAACCACATCAAAGTTGGCACTCAAAGGATCTCAAGGCGTTCGAGCAAAGTTATCTTATGGGTTTCCAATCCGAATCACAAGTACGTCGGGAAAGCCTTGTCCACTGATCACAAGTGCCGCGAATCTGCGATCGGGGACAACTATGAGTCTGTACTGGGCGTGCCCCCATATAACGGTCACGGATAATACGATCGATTAAGAAGTGGTTGTGACAGAGTACGGGTAGCTATGAATACTGAACGAGAAGCATCAAATGGTATCTTCCAGCTTACCTACAACCATCCGAGGCCAGAATCTAGAGAGATGAATGCAGAGCAGGGTTACTCACTGAGTGGTTGGAGAATGGCTTTCCTCTATCTTGACCCTAAAATTGCAATGGTTCCATCACCCCCCACCGAGACGAGAGAGTGCGCTTTGGGACCCCACTCTATATCAACAGCTGGTGCAGCAATCCTCAGAGGTTCCGACCATTCCTTTGTAGATTTTGAATATTGTTGAACAGTGAGACCGCTAGGGCCTGCCGTAGCTAAGAATTGGCCCGTGTAATCCCATCGTATGCTGTCGACAGGACCACCTGTTTCCAGCGCTTTGATTGATGCAGACTTCCGCAAGTCCCAGATGGACACATTCGTTGATCCTTTCACGACAGATGCAAGCCATGTGCCGTTCTCTGAGAATGATAGAGCTTTGATGGGACCCGGTTCATCAAAATTGGCGGCATTCGCTCCGGACCTCACATCAAACACCTTAATCTGCCCATCTACTCCTCCTGCGGCGAACAAATGCCCGTCGGGATGAAATTCAGCGGTGGTTAGAGCTGGCGTTACGTTAACTCGTGCAGCATGTCCACCAATATCATAATGCTTACCGGAGTCTGTGGCAATCTGAAGAGCTTGCGTGGAAGAAGTAAGATCGTAAAATACATAAGTCTTATCGATCCCCACCGAGGCCAGGATATCCCCGCTAGGATGTAGTGTGAGGGCCGTTACAGGCCCCGCGTGACAAGAGAAGCTTAAAACCTCGGATCCTTTATCAAAGACTTTGACAGCACCAGCACTTGTAGCGAAGATAGCTTGATCTCCAGCCCACAGAGTATCTGTAACAGCACCGGGTCCCACCTCAAGCTCATGCACTACTTTGTTCTGAGATATTGAGTACACACCGGCACGTCCATCAGTCCCACCCAGCAGCGCCAGTTGGCCGTTCGTATCGAGCGCAATTGATCGAGTATCGGGATAGAGTGCTTCCGATTTTCTAATCGGAGCGAAGGACTGAATGGTATCATGGGTGGCCCACTCGCTGGGAACCACGCGTTTCCGTCGGGTTTTAGATAACCTTTGAAGCATTTGTAAGTTTACGAAATCCTGTTCGGCTTGCAAGAGCCATCAGATTTTGCAGCATACTTCTCTTGTGTAGCCTCTACCTTAGCAAAAAGAGTGTTTGGTAGCTCTCGCCCATCAATTTGCATAACGTCCCCATTGCTCGCTACGCCGCCATTGACAGAGATCTTTGATAGTGCATCCCGAGCCTCATCCCTTTCTCGTGTCAATCGCGCAATTACCCTGACAGCGGCATCGTGCTGGTAGAGTGCTGTACTGAGCTCTTGTCGTGTCTGTGTCAGATGTTGCCTCAGCGTATATGTCTCCAGCGCGAGCGCATCCCATTCGTTCTGGAATACTGATAGGAGTGAGGGTATTGAGGTCAAAGTTGGGGGTCGAGGCCGAACTATGTGGGCTGAGTTGAGTTTTATCAAATCGTCCGTCGTCAATTCTTCATTGGTTACTGGATCCTTCCCATTCTCTGAGATGTAAGCCTCTACGAGGCGCTTCTCAAAAATGTGGCCTACCAAAGTCAGCGCAGTCAGTTGATATATTAGGGTTCTGTACAAACCGCTTTTGCTTGAAGCTACAGGAGCTTGAGGAGCCTCGCCAGATACTGGGGTAGGTTAGCATTATCCTACTGAGATTTTAAACCGTGTACGTACTTGCGCAGAGCATAATTGAAGGATTAAAACACTGTGATCTTGCACATTGACAGTCAGCTTTGTTGGTATTGTGCTACCACATATGTTATATGTGTCGAAATAGCTAATAAGGTGGAAGACGTTTGCCCTACGGAGGTCTTTATTTCCAACTAAACAAAGATCACGTGATTCAACTTACTCTACTACTTTCAGGAACCCAATTCAATTAGCCGTCTTATTATCCAGGTAGGCTACTGAGGCTTATCAAAGCAAGGAATAAAAGAGCCTCGAGCATAGATATGTATTCCGTAAGCGGGTATCTATTTCGTAAGGATCTAAGGTACCTTAGTTATCCCACCGACGTTTGTGCGAGGAGCCACCAAGCACACCCGGAAAATAAATGGGAATTGTAGAGATAAGGTATGCTTTATTGTAACTTCGAGAGTCGCATTATAATTTCTTGAGGGATATCGTAAGATCTCATGTTATCTGTGTGCGCCTACCACAAGCTGTGCGACAGGACCAGAACAGCTCTACTCTAAGCAGTAAGTAACCTTGGCTTCAATCCGACATGGATGTGCCACGATTCCCCAAACTAAAACCGAGTCGATGCAAATACGAAAACACTCTCCCCAAAGGATACTCCCGTCCACTTTGAGTCATTCCTGTTTCAACTGACTAATTCACTCATTAAAGGACAGTTTGACTTTTTTGCCCTTCTTCGATTTGACCTTTTTCTCATTGATGAGACCGCCTACATGATGCTGGCTGGCTTCCATTTCATCTTCTTCTCCAACAATCTTAGCCAGCCTTCTTTTTGCGTTGCCCCCAATCCCGGCCACCTGCTGCTTTGATGGCGCAGGATCTTGCGGAGACTTGCCAATTTCCTCAAGAGCCCTTTCATGACCGTCTGGTTTCATTGGTGGAACCACAATACTGTTTTCTAGCTTTTCGACTTCAACATTCTTCACCATTGCGTCATACTCAGCTTTGGAGATGGTATCATGCGTATTTTCTTGCACATAGGTAGGCTCTTCGTCTTCGTCGTCACTGATTTTCTGCTTTCTAGGCCTTGCGGGAGGACATCCATGTCGCGCGCCGTCTCCTCCATATTCTCCTCTAAGTCTACGCAAGAATGCTGGCTCGTTGGAATCTACATTCGGTAAGCATACCTGGGAGATGGATAGATTGAGCACGTGACCTGCCATATGTGAGGTTCTTTGCGTTGATACTCATGGTAACAGCTTGCCTTCCTAGCTTTAAACGGTTCGAGCGGCTTGTTCTCGAAAGGACGTAGAATATTTAAGAATTATCAGTCCTTGGAGATTGCATGAGCATAGCAAATACTGTCGCTTAAGAGCATAGCGAACGATGTTCGGTTTTGTTTAGTTGAACAGCGAGCTTTGAAAAATCCTTTGCATAATTTCTCTGCGCGGCAAGGCCTTAAATGATCGGGTCGCTTGAACGTTCTTCTCATGAGCATATCAAAGAAGTTGTGGGGGGTTTTGTGGCGAAATTGTTCGTTCGAGGGCTATTTTCAGTCCATGGCACTTGGCACTGGGCAGTGCTAGGCCTGAAATAGTAAAGTACGAGGGAAAGTATAATGTTTTGACGAGAAAGGATTCATACCTGATGTTGACGATAACTCATGATATACTGGACCTGCGCAACTCTTTGGCATTGATCGTAGCACATCATACAGTTCATACCTTACCTTCCTTCCAGTTACCACCGTACTGCCCTGACTGTCGGATCGCTTGCCGCTATCCCTCGGCTCCAACAATCCATATTCAAGAACGCTACGCTCAGTTCGGCAACCGTTTATCGGCTGCAGATCCTTACCTACCTACGAACCATAAACCCCAACCTCCTATCGTAGCCTCTACGCAACCACAACGCCTCCGTTAGCCATTCACACAGCTTCATATGAACTCGTCATGATATACGTTGCGCAGGTAGCAATCATAGGGACGCCAGGGGCACGATCATCTGTATAAGATTTGGATCCTTGAGGGACACGTTCCCAAGTCGCTCGTTACGTCCAATCACGCATCTCTTCGACGACACCCACAAAGCCCTCGAACGTTTCCACGACCGATTACTCACATCCTGTCTGCCTTCATCTATATCGCTCTCGTGTCGTTCTCCGTTGCGCCCCAAAGCCGAACTGGGGGCACGAAACCAGAGCTCAGGCTCTGTCGATTTCTTGCATACGCTACGAGAGTGTTCCCTGTTGAGTTGCCGTAACCATGGGGCTCGTTCAGAACCTGGTGAAGCGGATACCTTCCTCGCCCAACCTTCCTTCGCTTGAAGATGTCTCTCGCCACAGGGAACGGATCACGCCAAGATTAGCCTTCTTCCGGCGGCGAATACGCTTGAAAGGAAATTCGAAGATATCTATTCCTCTCGGCGCTGTACTTTTATTTCCATGTATAGTTATAATCTTAATACTCGTGCTCGTAGTCCGACATCCTTCATCAACGGGGAGGATACTGATGCCCGCCGGGGCTCCCCCTTCAATAAGGTAGGTAATATCAACCGGAGGTTTCTCACGACCGCACTGGTATTTCTATGGGCTGATATGACCACGTATACAGGAAGATCAGCGAAAAACATGACAAAGTCTTCGTGACTGGCTGTCTCGAACCTCAGACTAATGGACCACGAGCGAACGCGGCCTTGGTGGTTCTGGCAAGAAACCAAGAGCTAGATGGTGTGGTCCAGTCCATAAAATCGATGGAAAGGCATTTCAATAGGTGGTTCAACTACCCTTACGTCTTCCTCAATGACGGCGACTTTAATTCTACATTCAAAGAAACGATTCGGAACCATACAAGCTCGCCAGTCGAGTTCGGCAAAATAGATCCTACGATGTGGGGATACCCCGATTGGGTCAATCATGAAGTTGCGAAAGAAGGGATTCGGAAGCAGGGAGATGCAGCAATCATGTATGGTGGCATGGAGAGCTACCATCACATGTGCAGATTCTATTCAGGGTCCGTATGCAGATTTGAGTACCCTGGACGAGCTGACGTAGTCCAGATTTTTTTACAAGCACGAGCTTTTAGCGAAATACGATTGGTACTGGCGCGTTGAGCCAGAAATCAAATATTTCTGCGATATCACTTAGTAGGCTATGTTTCCTCCATGCTTCTGTTGTTCCATGGTGCTGACCGGAAAACAGTGATCCCTTCATACACATGGCGCGCGCCAACAAAACTTACGGTTTCACGATCGCAGTAAAGGAGCTCAAAGAGACAGTACCCAATATATTCCGCTATGCATCAGCCTACAAGCGTGTGAACAACCTCACATCCAAAGGATTATGGGAGATGTTTGCAGAGCCTGCAGGAGAGGACGATGAAATGTCTCCTCCAGTTGGCAACCCAAAGTACAAGGCACCTTTGCCAGAGGAGATCCTCAGCACAGAGCCTGGCCAGGGTGGACTGCCTGACGTTGATCCAGAGGCTATGGAGGGTGACAAGTACAACATGTGTCATTTCTGGAGTAACTTCGAAATTGCAAGATTGGACTGGTTTAGAAGCAAGGAATATAATGATTTTTTTGAAATGATGGACAGAAGTGGCGGGTTCTGGATGGAGAGAGTAAGCCGTCCACTCCAATCTTCGTCCGCAATGTGCCTGACCCGAGGTTCAGTGGGGAGACGCTCCAATTCACTCGTTAGCAGCAGGCGCGCTGTTGGCTCCGAAAGACATACACTACTTCCGGGACATAGGCTACAGGCATACCACAATACAGCATTGCCCAGCAAATGCGCCGGGTAATCGGCAACTTGCAAGGCCTCCCTTCCTTGAAAAGACCACTAAAGATGAAAAGAAGCGAATTGAGGAAGACGAATATTGGGAGACTTGGGACGCAGTCAAGGAGAACGGCGTTGGATGCAGATGCAAGTGCGATACTGATATCGTTGATGTCGAGGGCAAACTAGGGAGTTGCATGGCAGAATGGGTCGCTGTGGCAGGTGGATGGGCGTCTGCGTAGCAATCACACCCCACAGCATTGTCTTTGAGGTTCTCGCTTTATATTGCACGTACCTTCGCCGGCATGTACAGAGCATCTGAGACCAGCACTTCCTTACCTTCTCATCGTCAAATAGCATCGGTGGCGTTATTGGGACTACGGTATAGATAATATCCCAGGCACAGCCTTCTCTGGGCGTTCCCGAACCTGACACAATCAGCTTGAGCCAATGTTTTGCTTTGTTGTAACTTGATTCATGTTTTCTATGTTGCCGGCGCTTCACTCCGAGCAGTTGAGAAAAACAAAGCCGGGTGTACATGACTTTGCCCTGTATCTTACAAATAGAACAATGTAGCATCGAGAAATGCTGGGGATCTTCGTTTGTTCAGTGTGGCATGTCCAAACCCATGAGCGGTTTCCGTCCAAACGAACGGAGTCATGGAGGTAGGAAGACTTCCCTGAGAATCCTCTAATGGCGTCAAGCCAAGGAAATACTCCCAACATATGTTTCATCGAGGGGAAAGTAGGCTGTGGTAAGCGAGGCGATGGAATTACCACAGTACGTAGAACTATTCACTAAAAATACCATACGTATGTAACAGTGTAAAGTACCTTAGGGCTCACGGGAACGATAAGGTAAACAAAAGTACTTTAGGTCGAGTTCTATCGTGGAACATAAGGCACCATTCCTCTACGAGTTCTAGTGCGGGCCAGGCAGAGACAACCGACCCCTCCTCCATGGATGGCCTCACGACTGCTGTCATCGAAGTCATCACTGCCTGACCTTACCTATGCAACTTTGGATGTTTATTTAGTCAGGTTCATTGCGATGAACTCTTACTCTCTTCTCTGTTTGTGACGCTATCTCCATCACCAGCTCGACAGGTCCCGTGATCGCTTTCAATACCCAAAGAGTCATAAGGCTGCCTCGAAGGGTCTAGTTCAGACCCACCCCAAGCACTTGTGCTTTAACGGACTGTGAATTCATTGCCAGGTACGTTCTTCACCAGGAACCAGAATTACATGCTTTTCCAAAGCTGCATAGTACATGCCGGGAGCTCGTCTTGGCTGATTCTATGCAGCGACTCGAAGAAGAGCGCATCATACCGCCTACAACTGTTATTCTACAATACCCCACTATAGCTGTACATGGTACACCTGAGAGCTGGTTATCACATTCTCAGATCGTCACTATGGCTTCAAATCACGATGACGGCTCGTTTGAAGATACTTCTAGCTCCCTAGGAGACAGCTCCTATGACTTCATCGACGACAGGAGCACCGTTACCTCGGACGATGAAGAGAGCCAGAGTGCCATGACACAGTCGATCTCGAGTGATGAGCATGACATCGACCGGAACAACAGTCACCCTCCGGATCTGTCGTCTCCCAATACGCGGCGTAGCCAGAGTTATCTTATCCAGTCGGCCTCTACATGCACCAGCCGGGGGAACTCCCGACAATCTGGATCTGAGTTGACCAGTCGGGGTGTTGATCCCGACAATGGTTCCGTCATCCAAGCTGATACTAATGACGGCCAGCCCCTTGATCAAGATGAGGATAAGCAACCATTTATCAGATTGACAGAGTTTACGCCGGCAGGTCCTGGGAAGCCCATCGAAGGACTTCACACCCTTAGAGTCTTCACGGGACACCATGTTGCTCCCATGTTTCGTAATATTTTTCCGGGAATCTCGCCTCAACAAGTCACACTCAAGGTCAAACAGACCATGGTCAGTCAGGGGTTACTTCTTGAGAAGCCCTATAAAGTGTTATACGTAGGAGACGCTATAGCCAAAGATTCGATCGTTCAAAAGGTAGGCGCAGCTTTAGCTGCAACAGCGAGGGTCGACGAGGCTAGGCCATCCAAGTTCAATGTTGTGCCGATATCTTCTTTTGGTGATACGGCCTCCCCGGATGTAGTACTCATTGATTCCTCGGGCCTCGAGTTGAACGTCGACGAATGTACGTCTGCAACTTACGTCAAGAGACAGGAGGGTAAGGATACAATTTGTATGACTCTGTCCGACGGTATGCTTGTCGAGTCTTCTTGGTCAGGGTCCAGATTCTCGGTATCGGACCACTGGAAGCTCCCTGATGCGGCGATATTCTACCTGTCAGCGGAAGACACCATTTCGGCAAAACAAACCGAACGCTTTGCTCAGTCGTTCATGAACCGTCACAGTGTGCCAGCTATTCTAATCTCTGACGTTCCACTCTGGAGCAGCGGGGCGGGAACTTATGCAATAGATCCAAACACACCTCATTTACTTCTCGAGTCCTACAGTCCCAATGCCGGTAAACACCGAAACATCAACCATTTGCCGATCGATCTTCCAACCTTCCTACAGCTTGACACAGGCCAGTTAAGCCGGAACTTGGCCTACTTTGGTGTCCACCCAGGCTCATCAACACTCGGTACGGAGAACGATCTGACCTCGAAGGCTGATGATACGAAACCAAAAGCGTCCACATGTGATAGTGGCCACTATGTTAGAATACTTGACAGTGTTTGGAAGCTTCTCCCGCCATCTTTATTTATCCTCCTTCCTATACTCCTCTTCCACTTGATCGCTTCAAACGCATCTCGTCAACACCGGATCTTGGAGCCTGCTATCAGTACCGAAATTCCCGCACACGCTGACACCACGTTCGAAACCGCGTCGCGACAGCCGGTATCCAGCATCTTTGTTTCACCTAGTGGTCAATCTTTGGAGGCTTCGAGGGCGGTGTCTTCTGTTCCGCAACCAGACCATGTTCCCGGAAGCATCTTATCAACGCATGAGAATACTGACATCACGTCCTATATCGCTTCCTTCCTAGCGGAGACCCATCCTCCAACACCAAACAATTCGAACAAGTTCAAGGTGCACCTAATTGGAGACCGTCACATTGTTTTGAGACCGCCATACTGGTATACACGTTCCCGAAGGGCTCCAAAATTGCTCTTCAATGTGACACGAGAGGGCTCGATCCTGGAACATGAGGTTTCGGCTCTTTTCGACGGAGTATATGCGCTCAAACTTCGCCGTGTTGATGCTTACGGCGTGCTCAACATTTCTGTTTGGACCACATCCAGACCGAAAATCCACGAAATCTTTCAAGTGGACTTGAAAACGTCCTGGCTGAAGATGGACGGCTGGAAGAAGGCTGTAAACGGCATGATCAATTTGATTCGGGAAGACGTGGATTTCGTGCAAAACAATTTGGCAAATACCGGCAATCTCATAAGCAGAGGGCTACAAGCACTCGTGGACAACACAATTGACAAGGCCACCGGTTTTACAAAGGAGGCTGCTGGGCTCAAGGCAGCGTCACATAGTGTATCCAAGAAGCTGCGTAAGCGAAGAGCTACAGTTCCACACAATCTACTACGACATGTCCAGCAACTGCGCAAAGGCTTTGCTGTCCATGCCAGCAATCGAAGAGCTATAGTTCTCCGGCATACAGGACGTCTGACAAGTGGTGTTGAAGCACTGGTGCAGGGCATTGAGAGATTTGGAGAGGAGCACTTACGAAAAACACAAAAGAGCGTGCTGAAAGCATGGTGGAAAATAAGTGGATTACCAAAGCAGAAGCCCGTAGTAAATGAGGCCAGGGGCGGTCTTTATGAACGCACATCCATGTCTAGGAAGAGGACCAGTCGGTAAATGAGTTTGAGGATTTCATTAAGGAGATGGCGTAAGGTATGGAGGATTGTGGTCTGTTGATTTCTTCACAAGGTTTGGTTGGAAGATTAGGACAGTGCCGAGCTTCTTGCGCTGATCTGGTTGCTCTGGTTGATGGTGCTTAAGGTTCATATGCCTGTATGGTGCTAGATCGTACTAGATATCCTCTGAACCACATCTGTCTATCTTGTAATGAGTGTGAAATATGTATGGTTTAATGGGAAAACCAAATAGTTGGACTTCACTATCACGTTACTAATTTGGCGCTAGTAGATCAACAATCTGAGTCTGTTTATTAGACGCCGCAGTACCAGCAGTAAACAGATTTCAAAAAGACCCCATCAAAGAAGTAGGTTCGCTTACTCGCATGATCTCATCAGATAGATAAACGAAAAGCGCCATAGACCGCAGCCCTACTCAGTATGTCTGCAACCACAGACGCAAAGCTAGACCCCACTGAGGAGCATACTACCTCCAGCGAACCTAGTTCCGCACAGCACGAGACAGATACCACGACGCAGGCCAAGGGAACCGAAGAAGACAAGACCAAACACACTTACACTGATATGGCTACTTCCGCTGCTACGTCCGCCGCAACGACAGCAACCGCTGCCGCCGCTGGGGTGAAGGACAATGTTTTTTCTATGTTCGGCGGCGGGGCTAAGAAGGAGAAGAGAGAAGAACCGGATGAGCTTGAAGACAGGTCTGGATCTTCGAAAGCGAAGAAAGATGCTGAGGCAGCCGAGGCAGAGGCTGAAGGGGAGGTACGCTCGAAGCCTGCTGGGAAATTCAGATCCATTGGCTTGCTAACTGTTTGCTTCGCTCTTAGGGAGAAGATGCTCCCGAATCCCCAGAAGTACACTTCGAGCCGGTGGTACATCTCACCGAGAAAGTCGAAACCAAAACCAACGAAGAATTAGAGGAGCAGACGTTCAAGATGCGTGCCAAGCTCTTCAAGTTCGACCGGGATAGTAGGGAGTGGAAGGAGCGAGGCACCGGTGATGTGCGGCTACTAAAGCACAAGGATAACGGCAAGACGAGGCTGGTCATGAGAAGAGACAAGACGTTGAAGGTCTGCGCCAATCACTACGGTATGAGGAGAACAAGGTGGATACGGTGCGTATCTTGAGCTTACAGTACTGCAGTTGTACCGGACATGAAGCTATCACCAAACGTCGGAAGCGATCGAAGCTGGGTATGGAACGCCGCGGCAGATGTTAGTGAAGGAGAGCCGGAACCGCAAACCCTGGCCATTCGGTTTGCCAATAGCGAGAGTAAGACGGATCCGGATCCACCGAGTCGCTACAAGAACATGCTAATCATCCCATGTAGATGCCAACTTGTTCAAGGAGGCTTTCATCAAGGCACAGCAAGAGAATGAGGCTCTGTTCAAGGAGGAATAGGGGGTTGAGTAGCGTGACCGACTGGAGCAGTGAAGCATTCTCGATATGGTAAAGCCGGATATGCTTTTGACCATAGTGCGTGCATACTCAAGATGAAATTCTAATGCAGACTTCTCACCACCTTTTCCATTTTAAGGGCGGTTGCAATCCGTGTCGCCATCAGTTTCGGCTAGAGTTCTCCCCGTCCGCTGTCTCTTTGGATCACGATTAAGCATAGCACTTGCTGTTTATGCGGGCTTTGCTTCGAAATCTAGTTTCCAATATCCAAGATGCTACGTTCTCTTTTCATTGTTCGTCCTATATCGCTAACACTAAAGGCTTCATTGATAAGCAGACTTTGGTAGATCATCTATCAGGTATGTTTCTAGTCTCGTTATTTCCCTAATTGCAAGCAGTAGCTTCGATCATGCTACTCTCACCTGATCTGTTCTTGCAACTGGCGGACATGTTCGCTATACAGTCATGCTTCTTCCCTTCGGATATCACCTCAGTGTAATACTAACAGCCTACTTGCTTATGAGGTGCTCGACACATCTCCAGTGGGTGGGCTCCCGTTTAGCAAACCGCTGGTGTTGGCCGCTCCGGGTGGTGCTGTCCCCGGCGTGAGTGTGGTCGAATTTAGAGCGCTGCCTCGGAGGTCCTGGTTCTGGAGAGAGTCGGTAGCCCAGAGAAAGACCCCGATAGACTCACTCCGTCCCACTGCTATAAAGCCAGCAGCCTCGTTGTTGGAGATACAGCTACGTAACAGTCTCTGGGCAGCAAAGTATAGGTCTTTGTACGATGCGACATCCGTCTCCTTGAACGGACCCACATCCCCTCCTGGGAGACTCCTATCGGGAAAGAGGTTGAGCATACCTAGCGCAAGAGTGCAGGATCCTTTGGAGCATTTAGCTTTTTCTTAACCTGGGAGTCTTGGGGTGGGACTAAAATGCTACTCACCCGAAGTGAACCGTCTGGGCAATAACTGGGGAATAAGCGGTCTATGAGCCCGAGCAGCATTCTCGCCCATAAACTCGTACTCCTTCTTTCCAAAGACCGATACTTCCTGGTTGAAAAATTGCACGTTTGCGGCGTAACAATCTGCAGGATCATATCCCGAACCAACCCAGTCCGGCGACACTGTGCAGCGGTAGGGGGCTGCATTTGGTATAGAGCTAACAGCGATGCTCATGATGGCAGAGTTGAAGAGTAATAGGATAAACAGTTGGAAGGACCTCTTAGTAAGGGTAGGTATATTGTTCATGGTTAAGATATTCGATGTACATAAGCTCCAACAGAGGGAAGGGGAAGGGTACCAGAAAGTACGACGATTCGGACGCTGTTCCTGAGGAAACGGCCGCTTGCCTTGCGACGGCGTGACTTCCACCAGTTGTAGCTTCCGCTACTGCTGCTGTCGCTAAAGCGCCTGAGGCACGGAGACCGGGTAACATGAAACCTAGCAACAGTATTTTCGAAAATACACGTCTTCCACGAGCTTTTCAATTAATAAGCTCATGTACAGCTGTATAATCCTGACGCCTCTCAGTAAAGTACTTCCAAAAAGTTAGCATAACGCCATAGGATAGTCTGGAAACCTAGTTAGTACGTACAACAAGACAAATTCGTGGTAAAGTAGTTGGTAAACACCTACATTTCGCCATACTCTGCCTGAACAAGCCATTCAATATTCTATTCTAGGCCCTAAATCATGAGATCGGAAACTCAAGAGAGGATATTGCCATGCGCTTCCTACTTGACGAATAGAAGCACTCCGGAGCAAGTTCACGACCAAATAAGACTAACATCATCAGAAGGGTGAAACAAGTCATGATACAACAACCAGTCTCTTGCATAGAGATGCTCAGATGGACAAATAGCCTCGTAATTTTCAAGCAATAATATGAACTCAGTTTCAATCGTAATGCTTATGCGACGAGAATGATTAGGCAAAGGAATATATGGAACTGAACAAAGCAACCCAAATGAGCTATCCATATCCAATGTGCCCAACGTGCCGGTTGATTTGAAAGCTGGCCTGGCCTGCCTGGCTATCGGTTACTGTGTCTCGTACCATCGTGGTCAATATAATACTCTATCCACAATGAAAACCTTCTTAGCATTTTATGCACAAATATCAAGTATCAACGACAGATGAAGATAAGATGAAGACACGGTGAAGTTCCATTTTCCCCCAACTATCTATCATAACTTCATAAAGTACATTTCCGTACAAGGCCTGCCGCTTTCTACCTAGACGCGGGACCCCAGTAACGACGCCCCGCCATCTCCTCGATTCCTTCCCTTGGCACCACCGAACATCATTTTCACGCTGTGCTCATTATCAGCTGAGCTTGCTCCAGAATCGCTCATCATGCCTGAAGTAAGTATTAAATTATCTCCTACCTCTGATGCGGCTCGATTGGCCGGCAGAACAGCTGAACTCTAGAATCAACAGGTGAAGCGGACAGTCAAGATTATAACAGAGCAGAAGGTTATGTGCGTCGGCTCTTACCTGACTCTTCTCTTCCCCTGCTCACTCTGCGCGGATGAATTGCTGATTGGTGCTCTGATTGTCTTGTAGCGATAAGCCTTCAGGCGTCGAGGGTTTCCCACTGCGGCGATGGAGTATTCAGATTGTCCTCCTCAATGAGCATGGCGAAGATATGCCCGCTACGATCTTCGAGAAGGCTACCTATAGGTTGCACCCTTCATTCAACGACCGCCAGACCCAGAGTATGCTATTCCCCAAACCCTTCCTATCTACACTCCTAGGTGTACTGGGATCAACACGTTAATCTTGCTATAGTAATCAAGAAAGCACCGTTCAAAATACAAGAAGAAGGATGGGGGGAATTCGATATGGAAATCGTGCTCTCTGCGGTAGATAAGGGTGGCGACCACGCGCTAGCCCATGACCTCAATTTCCAGACCGAGAGATACGAAGCCAAGCATCCGATTGTAGGTCTCCACAAAATATCAGCAAGCCTCGAGGGGTTGACGCTGATTTTCTGCGCTAGACCTTCAAAAACCCTAAGCCAGGCCTTCTAGCCGCACTCAAAGAATCAGGCCCTACTTTTGGAGAGGAGAACGGCGTGAAGCCAAAGCGAGGCGACGAATCAGGAAAGAAGAAGAAGAGGCCTGATAAAGGGGTATAATTTGATCTTCCTTTAGACATCGCTCATTCGTGCCAGAGGATGGACTAATTCTCTGTGGCTCAGATCGACATGGAGAAGCTAGCAGACAACCTGCAGAGACTCGGTGAAGACGACTTGCTGCAGGTTGTGGAGATGGTGCATAATAACAAGACAGCGGAGACGTACACCAAGAACGATGTCGAGCGTAAGTCCTCACCCTGTTCACCATATAATCAATAAGCCAATGATGTCACCAGAGGGCGAATTCCATGTCGACTTATACACCCTTCCCGACAGCCTGATTCGAATGCTCTGGGATTTCTCCGTCGAAAAACTGGGGTCATAGCAGCCAGCTTCGATTTGAAGCACATTGCTGACTATGAGTGTTTTTTGGAGATTCCCCCGAGGCAAAACGTCCTCAATGAGCTCTGTGATGCCATCTGCGAAGCCGGCATTTCGGAGGGTAGGGATTTGGGGGATGTATCAAAAGCTTTGGAATATTTCGAATGAGCCAATTTCTTGGGTCGATTTGACGAGTTGAATCAAATTGTGGATGAGGGTACAATCGAGATATGTGGAGACATGTTTGTGCCATTGAGGATATATCTGGCCAATACGTAGCCTCCACATACCCAGAAGTGGACACCACTGGATCAATATTATTGATGGCAAAACTCGCTGATCCGGACCAAAACCATTGAGCCTTGATAATTCCTCATTACAGTCATCAGTAATTCTCAAGAATATCTTGATGCCAAAACTTTGAACTACTTTTTATCTTTCTTCCTTTCGCTCTAAGAATTCCCTATCCAATCCAACATGATTCCACAATTTCGCTCTTCCAAAGCGAACTAAACCTACCCTCGCCTCAATGGACCTACAGAGCTTTCAATATTCCTCAAACCATGGAAGAGCCCCTATCCACGAACTTTCCAATTCTTACTCCGCACTAACTATACCCACCATACCAGATCTCCCATACTCTCGCATAACGACAGTCTCGCTCACTCGCCACTGCACGACTAACATCACCTATACATCAACAGAGAACCCGATGGTATGTTCAGCAGCGGCGAAGCCTTTCCCGTGATCTCCCACGACGTACAGCTCCAATCTTTGATCTTAACCAGCAACCATCTAGTCTATTACAACCATCCCTCTAGACCATTGTCCTGTAACGAGAAGAAGAGATCCGGGTACGCCCCATTCCCCTCTCTTTATTTCTCGTTAGCTGGCAGGGGAGGGATCCCGAATTTTGCCGTCGCATACAAGTGCAGGTCTTGATGCTGCGCGGAGAAGGTGGTTCAGCGGTAGAATGACTTGGCGGAAGACTTGTAAAGGAAAGATTTGTCGATTGCACAGAGCCGGCTGATGTGCGGTGATAATTCAGGACTTTCTTGGACGGTTCGGTAGAAGTTCTGGATGTGTTTGTAGGCCTTATCAGGTTGGCTTAGTTTGTCGTTCTTAAGGGATCTAGCTCATCACAGAAATGCGTTGGAGAGTATCGATGTTTTGTAGTGAAATAGGTAGTAAAGTGCATATTAGGCCTAAGAGAATCTTAGAAAGATTGACTGGTGGATAGAGTGGATCAGAAATTCTACGATGGTTTCTTAGCCTCGTATTCAGGACATGTTAGTTCATGACATTCAGACAACAACTGGCGCATCGTAGGCCTGTTCAGACATCTGAGAGTCTACAAACCTCTTGGTTTTGTTCTGGACGTTTAATAGTTGGAACATGATAGCGCAACCTATGAGTACATTAGCTGACCAGTTTTTGTATAGGCCATTCCCTCTTCTTAACTAATACATATTACAGCTCAACCCAGCGAAATAAAACAGTGAGTTGTACATTTCAGTCAGACCAATACCCAATCATGGAATTGTACACGTTCTTTCATGAGATAATATAGCGAAACCGCAGGAATGGTATCATCGCAGCAACAGAAGGAAATGCGTATTCATTATGAGCCGAAGATACCTCCGCGCACTCCCAAGGGATGCTGCTTAGCCAAACAAACCAGTACGCCGCCAGTCGATGTGTAAGTTATTTAGAGCAAGACTTTATGTCTAGTGAATGGTGTGAGTACACGCAAAACTGAGTTCGGAGGAAGCATATGACTCACTGTTGCAGCACGCTTTCCAACGTTGAGGCGCTCACATCCCGCCCAGCAGGCATTTCGCTCATTAGAGACGCCAGATTGGCAAAGCAGTCGCCAGCTCTGTAGGCCAAGATACCGGGCGCGGCAATTTCATCCATCTCGGCCTCTAGCCGATGGAGCTTGACGAAACGAGTGTAGACATGCTTACGAGCAAGGCTATGTAAGGCATCTTCGACCAAGCGGCTGTTTTGGGACTGCAGAGTATGATCAGTAGAGTAACCCCTGGATCCGTATGGAAAAGAAGTACCTGGTCGTCATATATCAAGACGATAACGGTTGTATCCGCAGATACTTTTTCTACAGCGTCAAGATAACCTGAGGGGTCCACCGCTACCAAAGCACCGTACTTTCGCTTGCTGGGGCTCTGACGTCTGGTTCGAAGATCCTGACCACCGTTGGCCAATTCCTCTAACCTATTTTGCCGCCATCTCCGCATGAAGTCGTCATCTTCATCATCTGCAGAAACGTCCGGACTCGGGCTCTTCTCCCTTGAAATGAAGCCAGACTTGTTACCCTTGCCGAAAATTGGGGGCGATGTCCCATTCGATAGAGCATGAAGTGTCTGACGGAAGCTCCTCTTCTTGGCTATTTCAAAAGATCGAGCGTCGGCTATGACGCCTTTGGGCCCAGTGTTTGCGTTGAAATTGGTAGAGCTAGGAACGTGGTAGTTTCCAGAAGGCATTCTGATGGAAGGGGTGGAGGCAAGTGTCTTTTCGTCCTCGTTACTTGACTGGAGGGTGGTGCTGCCGTCATCCGAGTTTTGGTCCTCGGGATGCTTGTTGTGGACTTCCCTGGCTTGCTCGTCGTATAGCGTATTGAACTCTTCCTGCGCTGAGCTTGCCATAGCAAGGACACCTGATTGTTGGGTGGAAGGGCCGAGATAATTGATCTGAGGAGAGAACAGTCTGTCTTTAGTCGACCTTGTTGGACAGCGGGACAGAAGGGGCGATGGGGTATGGTGCGCACTATGTAACAAATTAAACGCTGGATATCTGGCACCGGAAGACGTTGACAATCAAACTGAATGAGAGACTATACACGTTGGAGACGCGGAAAGGGCTGTTAAGAAGAAAGACTGATGAAAAGGGTTTCTGAAAGAAGTCACAGTGACAATGGAAGGTACTGTAGAAGGCAGTGCGGAGGGTCTTCCGCCGGTTTACCGCGTAGGGATCCAACAACAACAATAACAATACTGTATCAACCTAAAGGTAAGACTACCCCCAAATATATCCTACGGTAAGAAAGTCGTTTCATAAGAACACGTGTCCATACTTTACCTACCTTATATATTAATCTAAACATCAATTCTAAACATCAATGTGGCCAGAATGGCTGTTGAAGCACCCTTGGCTATATAAGTGATACCAGTCATCAAGTCTGGCCCCTCGACGGCTTTTTCAAATCATCACCAACCAATGTTCCAATTCCCTAGGGACCTTTTCTTCAAGTGTTGCTGATCAAGTCTTCCACATTGAAATCGGGCCAGTATAATAATAGCATCACAATTCTGACATTGTCGAGGTAAGCAGATTCGGGAAATGATCAGGCTTCGGCTAGCAGCCCATAATTGGTGCGACTCGAAATCAAAGGACCGTTGAAGCGTGAGAAGCCCTACAGGTTTACAACATGGCGATAATGGGACGGCTCCGTGGGGGCTGCGACATTTTGATTCTGGCGAGTCTGGGTAAGGTTGGTAAAGTAGTTCTCCCTGATTCTTTCTAGGAGTCTGAGAATCTACCTTAATCAACCCTAAAGTATTTATAAGTCTGACCCTAAGTCGAGCCCCGTAATCAGTGCAATTGGAAGAAGATACTCCGTACATACTACCGAAACACCCCTCTCACCGACCATTGTATTCTATCTCTAACATTCCTTCAAGGAGATGTTTACTCGTACACGCACAGACGATAGTTCACGTAGGGGACCACATAAGAATACAATGGCGTTGTGGGGGTGGGAGGTTGAATAGCCCCGAACAGACAACCAATAGGTATTTCCATGCGCTTGGGTCATTTGTTCAAATCGGATTCGTATGGTCAGCGGACAGACGGCCCGTAGCCTCGAAGAGGATTGTCACCTTCCAACGCGGGCGTCAGCTCTTTCAGCTATTCCGGGTCCTCTGTACGAGGTGTTCCTGTTGCTGTTGGTGAGATATTAGTCAGGTGCGTAGTATGGCCCTGCCACCCGCTTTCGACGAGATAGGCCATACTCAGGGGGCGATTTTTAATGTTTGGACACTCTAAGGGCCATTTGGCTTGGAAACCTCACTTAAGTGTCCAAACCTTAAAAACCACCCTGACTATCCTCTCATGTCACTCTATGCCCGCAGGCAAGGGACGTTGGCCGTAGAAGGAAGAGCCATAACAACGCAACGGAAGCCGCTGTGCCCCGTGTTGGTAACGTCGAAAAGCTGCGATTCACTTGCATTGAACAACACCAGGACATTGTTTCTTCGATCTGCAGCCATCCTGGAAATATTTGAAATTTTGTACACTTGCAATCTCTATCAAACAGCAGAAACTCGAGGGAAATACTTGGCTGAAGCTCGTGTCTACCGACAACTCGCTCGCCGACAGCAGGGGCTGGAATGATGGGAAAGGCCTCGAACGCCATCGACATTAGAAAGCCTAGTACAAAACGCATTTTATGTAATCGCTGAACAACGGCCAATAATCCGCGACATCGCCCAAAAACGGGCTGAGCAATGGAAAGGAAAGATACATAGATACATACAAGCCGAAGCGCAGCTGAATGCCCAGGACCTATGTGACGACTAGTTTTCCGTATTATCCAGTAGTGTAGGAAACATAAAACCAACAGCACAACGCGCTGACCGAAGCCGGTGGAAGGAGTCCTTCTACAGACCTTTAAGAGGGAAAGATGCCGCTGCGAGCAGGGGAAGCAATACCGAACCTCCCATATTGTGTTCCTCATAGTGTTCCTGGTGACAAAAGTTCGGAAGAAGGTTGTAACGGTGATATTCGAAGTGGTTATAAGTAGGACTAAAGGTTGTCTCCTACCCTCGCATACAATCAAATAAGAACATACAACATCCTGACCGGGTAGTATCGACTTGAAGAATGACCTCTGCGCTTCAGGTGGCACACACATACGGCAACATTCTAAGACACGACTGCTGGTATCCTGGCATTTTCGAGTTTATCGTCAAGCATCCGGATCCACGTAGTCCTCCCGAAACAATTGACCCCTGTCATCGTAGTTCGTTTCAGCCGCCATAGACAGACAGCATCCGAGATTTGAATGCTGTCTCAGGCGTGGTGTTTAGAGTCGGAATTGGAGGGTTGAAAGCCAGTAAGGTAAATAAGTCCACCAGCATTGGGCCGTGCTGTGGGTGCCCTCCATACTCCCACAAGCTGCCTTTAGCCAATAACACTACCAAGCCCAAACCTTGAGCTGATGTGAGAGTAACGTGTTAGTCGGTCTTCGTAAACGATGGTTATAGATTGATGAATCGATAGGGCGCTTACAGTAGAATCCCAGGACCCGGTACACAGGCTCATACCATCGTTGCTCACACCCAGACAACTGACTCGGTTTTCGTGACCGTTCAAGCTCCCTACCCGGTCGCCTCTAAGTACATCCCAGACCTAGAGATACGTTGTCAGGATGCAAGCCAGTTCCATCAAGCCAACACAAGGATGCGGGAACCACTTCTTAACTTCACGCCAGTAGAGAATAGCAGAGATCTCACTAACCTTGCACTCAAAGTCATCGTAGCCAGCAAAAAGCAGGCGCCCAGATACGGAGAAGGCGACCGACGTGATGCCGCATAGTATTTGATCGCTCTGTATGAGGTACTAAATTAGCCGAAGACACTTCAACATTGACATACATAAGCTTCGAGTAGGGTTTCGATGAGACCCAGAAACGGACGGAACTTGGGAAATAAGCACACATCCACAACGGAAAGTTCGGGTGCTACGTATGCAAAGGATGTACAGTCGATTTTCGGAGCTTGTGAGGGCCTAGAACCTCTAACGGGGAAATAGAACAAACACCAGCTCTGGGACAATACGGTCTAGGAACAAGGAGGCGGTTTCTTCTTGTGAAGGAATGATGTGGCCACTGGGGAAGCGACCATCGTCAAAGAAAAACCAAAACGTAGAAGTGGACCTCAGTAGTGTAGTCTTTCAGAGCAAGACTTACAGCATATGTGTTTAGTTCACGGTCAGCCCGAATGTCGAAAAGCCGACAGGTAGCATCATCTGAACCGGTGCCGAAAGCTTGACCGTCTGGGAAGAATTGAACCGCGTTGATGTCCGACTCGTGCCCAGCAAACGTTTGAACAGCTTTTCCGGTTCGAATATCCCACAATTTTGCAAACGCATCGCAAGCTCCAGAGACAAAGACGTTTTGGTTGGTGGGGTTAATGCTAATGCTCATAACATCCCCCAGATGGTCCGCGAATTCGGTCACCTTAGAGCCAGTCTCCACATCCCATAGCATACAAGTCATATCACCAGAGGATGTGAGGATACGGCGATCATTTATGAAGCGGCAGCAGGAGAGATAGCCAGAATGTCCCGAGAGTTCACGGGCAACACGAGTCGGTCCTTCACGGGAGGAGAGGTTGTACACCGAGCAGATATTGTCGAGACCACCACAAGCCACATAGTTACCACTGGGTGCATAGGCGCAAGTCATGACCCATGAAGATCGCAGCGGGATGGCGTGGACTTTGTTGGTAGTATAAGCATCCCAAATGATGAGTTTGCCGTCCTGGGATGCTGAGACAAGATGCCTGCGGTCTGTAGACCAGTGCATAGCGTAAATCTTGGCTAGATGGCCTTTTAGGACCTTACGTGACTTCATGCCGATTCGAGGTAATACATCAGTGTTGCCTTGGGCCACTGAACGTACTACAGAGCTCTGTCAGCTAAAGCTCTAACCCTCAGGCTGCAGAACCGTAGCTCTGACACTGCTTCAGCCATATTTTGGGTCCTCCAGGAGCCTTACAAGAGGTATCTGCGAGTTCATCCTTCTTGCGCTTGATCTTGTCCTTGAGGCCTTCTGCGTCGCGTCGAGCAGCCGCAATCTTGGCTTGCATCTGCTCTCCAGACATGTCTGTCGACATTTTTGAGAGCTGCTGCTCTTCTTGCAGAATATACTCGATCTAATGTAAGACAGGGCGCCGGTCGGATGTGGTTCGGTCGGACGAGGGAATAGCTCCTAAAGAGCAAGTCGCATGAGAGCGCCGACCCAAGCCTGACGAAACCTCAGGGACAGGAAACGTCGAACAAAGATAGCAATACTGACAAGATAAGGCTGTCGCTGAATGCGCCTCTGGTGGCCTAGTGGAAGCGGATCGTTTGGCGTTGATTCTGATCAATGGTGAAGGGCAATTGATGTTGGCATTTAGTGTGCAGTTCACCCTTTGCGTAGGGACGCTAAGCTAGGTAAGTACAAGAGTACTAAAGTACGGAGAGTGGTAACACCGAGGCTGTGTTTTGTCCTAACCCGTTCAGGATATTTGGGATCTTTGGCATAAAGGAGTATACCACCTACCCATAACCGTCTTTGTTGAATCAGACAGGCCTGATGCTGATCAGCTTACGGCCTTACTCACACTTCCATGGACATGATCCTATTTACAGAGACAGCAGTGCAGACGAATACAAGGAAGGAGGTACGACGTAAAGGCAAGGCTGTATGGATGGAAGCCTTGTCCGTGCTTGGGCATGTACTGCTGCACCTAGCCCACAGACGCCAATCATAAAACCACACGGAGTATGGGATCTACCTTAGCTTTGCTGCATTATTCTTACCGGGACCTTTACGCCTGTATTCGGCTGGAGTTGAAGACGACCTGAAGGTGGAATTTTTTGAAATTTTCGCAGCTACGCTCTTGCCTTCGATCTGTCGACGTTGACAATCGAGGACTGGCAGATAGTCTCAAGCTGATTCCAACTCCGCCACTATTTTTTGTCTCCTAAGGCGTGATGTTGCAGGCTTCGCGTGTCGGTTTTAATTGAGCAATAGCCGAATTTGCTCGGAAGAACTCTTTGATTTCTATCGTGTATCTTGGTTAATGTCTACTTTGATCAATCGTCCCATATCTAGAAAAGTTTCGCATATCCCGACTTGGCACAACAAGGACAGTAGTAGAGCGATAAGCACAGCAAGAGCATACATGACTAGCCGTTTAATATTGGGCCAGTAGAATATGAAGTGTTTCGCCTGGTTGTTCTCCGTAAGCCAACCCTAAGGTCGGCATAGATGACCTATTTAGAAAGCTAAGAAGGATCTTTAGAGACGGAAGACATACTCAATGCTTCCATTTCATCTTAAGGACGCGAGCATTGCATCAGTCCACAGAGATGCCCGTCGTGACACGTCTTCTATAACATCTGACAGTGAGATGTGAGTGAAAAAGGCATGTGGCATCATCGACGCCCTAAGCCGTGTGATATGCTATACTTACATAGTCATCCGCTATAAACAAGTACTTCGGCGCACATGCTGATGATGACTATGGGAATAATTCTCGGCGAAATAAGGCACAGAGATGAAATTTGGATGTGGAATCAACGTGTACAATGCTTCGGGCATTGATTGATACCGCTTTCAGATGTGCCGCATCTGGACCGAAGAACCTCGTAGTGTATACAAAGGCTCAAGAGTTGGAGTTTGGATACTACTTTGAAATACTTATATTTTTTGATTTTTTGACCCTTGATAGGATAGATCCTCGACAATTAGCGGAGTAGTACCGCCGCGCTAATTTTAGGCTAATACTGCAGTACGGATGGGAAGTACCAAATCTTTTCCCACCTCCCTCGTCCCCAATTCCTATCGAACAGTCCTCCCAGCCCCGAACCTCGTCCCTAACACGTCGGTGTGTAAACCGCTTGTCACTTTTTTCTGAACTTAGTCTAGTCTCTGCGTAGGCTTCTAAATTGATTCATTAGCCGCCGCCCGTCTGCAGTCTCCGCTGTTTCGTCTTCCCGCTTATTGATCAACCTCCTCAAACCACGATTTGCCCATAGATGATGGCAACCTCCATCTGATCACTCATCGTTTATGTGCGATACAAGCATCAATAAGACAGGAGCTCAAACACTCAGGTTCTTAAAAGGTGGTCACTCTCAGGCTTCGCCTTCGACGGTAGACCCACAAACCGGCGCGCCATATCTAGTAGGATCCTCTTTTGCTACCTCAACACCACCGAACCCAAGACCCCGAGGTAGCGTGGAGAAGTCCCTCATCGAAGACCTGGATATCCTTGGCCTAAGTTAATCACAGCCAGTGAAGATGAGAGAAGTCAACTTCAGCATCCCCAATGTCAATAAAGCGTCAGTGGGCATCACTACGGCTCTGTACGATCGCCGAGCGCTCGATTGCACATCAACATTGCCTCTGATCAACTCACTGAACCATCTTGCGTACCTGACAACATCATCGGCACGTATACGAGACATACTTACCGTTGACGGCGGAGTCGAGAGATTAGTATGTATATTGAAGCAGGGTAGAAGTCAGGAGATGATGGAGATGTGGAAATGGAACCTTGCATTCCAATGTGTGGTCAATATTGGAGTCCGTGGTTCAGAGAGTGTCCGTACCAGAGTCGTGGAGGCGGACATGGTACCAGTCATTGCTACGATCCTTGATAATTACATCAAAGTAATTGACAAATGCCGGGAGAAGGTTGAGGCGGATGCGAGACGTAACGCCTTGCAAGCGCTCAACAAACGGCCCGGCAAATCGGCTCCCAAACTTACGAAGGGGGATCGCCAGAATACGCAGGACCTAGTGCCTGAAAACAGATCGTTTCGCCGCCAGGATCCTCCACATGCTATAGATATACCGCAAACATTCTTTGCGCAGAATCACCATCAACAACAGCACCAGCAACAGCCATCTGAGATCACTGGCATGGACTTGACCCCAACGCCGCCTCATTTTCTCATGGCTTCTCCACCGGAGCGGAGCACATTTCCTCGTCATCACTATCACCACCATCACTATCACCATAGAAGTCAAGATGGACGAAACCAAATACAGGGGGCTTTAGGAACAGGGAGCCGCCATATTGCTATGCAGTCTGTAGCGGCAGCTGTTCCTTCCATGGATACAGGCGATGGATTTGGAATTCGTCCAGTACGTGATGTTGACCGCCTACCATCGATGCTGCCGGCCTTGCAAACTGGTATTATATCACAACCAGAGTCTCCCACAACTCCCAGTGCGCCAACAGCTCCTTCTGTATTGCAAAGCGCAAGGGAGAGGCGGCGGCCTTCTACTCGTCATCAACAATCCACTTCGGGTGAATCTGACGATACGAACGGGGAAGAAGCCGCCTCAGAAGCATCTGCTGCCAACGAAGGTCTCGACGAGCCGATGATTGATATACAAGCCACCGTGGACATTCAGGGAGTGGAGGATCAGGATCCTATGCTCGATGCAGTAGCCACGCCTTTGGGTCTCACTGCACCAAATGTCTCGGAAGGTCAAGAAGCCGAAACTTTCAATATCACGCATCGGTCTGCAATCGACGGAAGCATCATTAACACAAACGTAGCCCCTACAAATAATACCATTGGTTTTCCTCCAGCCCCTCCACCCCTGAACGTTGCCAACGTACCACCACCAAATATGCCACAAAACATCCATGCGCGATATCTCGTTGATCGGTCCGCTCCTCCTGGTATCTTGGCGGCGACGCCCCGCGACGAGGACGTCCTCATGTCATTACAGCTTCTCGCTTACGTTTCCAAATACTGTAACCTCCGAACTTATTTTCAGGAATCTCACCTGGTACCCAAGCTCAAGATTGGTCTCAACCTGCAAATGCTTGACGACACTCCAAACAGCGAACCCCTCCGAATGGACGAGTCTGAATGCGAAGAATACTTGCTCCCCGATGATTTCAATATTTTCCCTCTTGTTGAAAAGTTCACGGTACGCCACCATTCCCAGGACATGCAACACTGGGCTGGTGTCGTGATGAGGAATCTCTGCCGCAAAGATGATGCTCGCGGCGGGATCCGCCAGTGTGCGTATTACAGATGCGGCAAGTGGGAGCAGTGGACAAGGCAGTTTGCCAAATGCCGTCGGTGCCGTCGCACGAAATATTGCAGTAAGGAGTGTCAGAAGAACGCTTGGGTCTTCCACCGCCATTGGTGTCAAGTGGCTACGTAGTTCCTCGACTTGATCTGGCATGGGTTTACACTAAGATTCTTCTCATGCGGTTAGCGGCATTTACAGCTTGTGGTTGGCGTTTATTGAAGGTTTTGGGCGCCCTTGATCACACGATTATTTCCATCTGCCATGGTAGTATCTTCCCATCAACGACCGAGACATCGCTATACCACAGCATCACGAATTAAATTCAGATTCCGACCCAACTATACGAAGCATTGTGTTTAGCGACTTTACGGCGAATTCTCAGCGTCAGCATAGCACGCTAAAACCTTGACAAATTCGGTTGGACTCAGTCCTACACTATCAGTCGAGCAACAGCAGGCTCTGGCCCAACTCTCATTGGCCCGACCATATTCGCCTGTGTGACTTTGCAATGCTCGCCCTTACCGTCCACGATTGGCTTTCAGGCGTGCATGAGTTGTAGTCTGCGCATGAGTGCTTATCAGCTGCGCATGAATACGGGAAATTCTTGACAGGCGTTTAGTGGTTGACGAATACTGCTTCTTATGGTTTCGCCCAAGGATCCTTTGTTTGTATTGCTTGTTTGTACCTAATACCAATACCTGAGGAGACAGGAAACTCTTCGTGTCTTGTCACACCCTTCAAGTCTGCATCTCACACTCCATCATTGATTTTCAACTCAATTCGAATACCCTCATCCTTAGTAATTCTCTCGTAGACGATCCTCTCCCTCCCATCCGTAGGTGGATGCTAATCTAGGTCGAAAATATTAAAGACGACCGTTCGATCGTCACTATCGTATTGACTGACCTGCTCTTAAGGTGCTCTGCGGCGGTCATTGCCTTGACAACTCCCTGGCCATTGACAGGCCTGACATCCTCGTAGTGTCTCCTGTCCGTCAACACACTGGGAACCCGTACTAATTCCGTATCATCTGCCGGGTGGCAGAAGTAGGCTATACTATACCTATCTTCTTTACTGCCTTCTGGAAGCAGGACTCTGTGCACCGTGCTCTTCAATAGGCCATTCGTCCAGTGATCTAACAGGTCACCGACATTGACCAAGATCGGAGGGAACTGGTCGTTCTCAGTGCCTGAGGGATAGACGGATACTGGTGCCCAGGTTGACTGAGGAGTAAGAATCTCTAAGCCAGGCTGCTGAGGCCGCTGGAAGAGGAGGGTAAGTGACCCTTGCATTTAATTCAGCTGTGAAATGAGTGGAAAAATGCCGCCGGGTCAAGAGATATACCATAGTCGCTATGGGCTCCCGCACGAATCTCGTCGACCGGAGTCACAGTAGACGTGGGATACTGGCATATGTAAGGATAAAGTAAAGTAACGGACGAAGGCATCAAAGGTGTGTGGTTTACATAGAGGAGCCGGAGAATACTTCCCGAAGGACCTTTAGAAAGGGCATGCCGAGAGGAGAACCAATCCTCACCGCCGTCATCCGCATGGATCTAATTCCATCATGAATTTGGTTCTTTAAAATCATAAGGTCAGAACAGCCACACACTTTCAGGCCAATTGCGAAGAGGCCAAGAAGCTTTGTGCAAAGCTGACGACAAAGATCTGCAAATTGATCGATCTCGGCTTCATAAGCCCGTATAGCCTGCGGTAAGGGTTGCTGAGCTTTGCCATGCACAAACTCCCCAATATTAAAGGCTCTAAGCACTGTGAGCAACTGCCCCACTACCACTACATAGGGGATATGAGAACTCCTTGTTGTCTCCGGTCTAAGAGATACATCAGTGACAGGTCTAGGGAGACTTTTAACGTAAGATAACGATAGTAAATGCCGCTATGTCCGTGACCAGAGAAACAGCCGGCCTTCAGGCGGGCACGCAAGAGGATTATAAACCAACGGCAACAAAACTCAAAGCTTTCAAAGGTTGAAGTCAGCTTTTTCGGTTGAGAAGCAACGATAATGTAGTGCCAAGGAAGTATGCATTAAGCAAACATTATCAATCACCTTCTGATGCTCTGGGTCCAAAATCTCGGAACCCTTTGATGACCACCCTTTATTCTAAGATATGGTAGCGTCTTTCACCAAAGGTAGAGAATTGAGGACACGTACATTAGGTCCGATGGCATAGTTCACTTTTTCTTCGTAGGGCGTTCGAAAGAAACCACGAGACTACTAGCACGGTTAGATGATCCACAAGGCTGTGGAAACCCCGGTCAAAACCAAAGTTCAAGTCTGACCACTTCAAAAGTACGATCAATGATCTCTGGTGGAAAGCCGGAGCCAACACTTCTTATGAAAACAAATCCCCATTTCGACACAGCGTCTACCAGGAGATCGCCAATCTGAGCGATATTATTGGACAGATCGATGACAGGAATATGGATCACCTCATCGTTCACGGAAACCATACTGCTTGCTGACAATTTCAAATTGAGTATTTCAAAAACCTAAGTTATAAAAAGCCTTGATGAGAGCGATTCTTATGAAAAAGAATTCAACGAGGAGAGTCGGGTAACATTGCTTTTTTGCCTCGTAAGGCTGCGGCTAAATGCCGACCGCTGTCTCGGCCAAATTTAGACTTCAACGCCGACACGCTAAGGAAATCAATTCACTGTAATTTACCTTCCTAAGTAATGTATACATGCTTTCGGTGAACCTGAGCTATGTTGTTCTGACTTCTGAGCCTGCACTGGTGAAACGGGGCTGTTGGCCTTTCCTCTACATATGACAGTTACTAAACATGGGTAGTAAGTAGAGCCCTAAAGTCCTCAAACCCTCCCAACTCTAACTTTTATTATCATAAAGTCCTAGCTTTCGATCAATGGGTCATCCCTCTGACAAAGTCTATGCCGCTGGCCAATCTGTCGAATTGTTTAGTTGGTGTTGACGCTGCCTACTATCTAGATAGCTTTCTTGCACCACCGGTCAAAGAACCTCTCCTTTCTGCGTTGGGTGGATTCCCGCTGGCGCTTGAGCAGGCAATCATTAAGGACTTGGATGCTCTGAGAACGGCCGGCTTGAAGCTCCACTTTGTCTTTAACGGGCTGGATCACGGCATCGTGGACGACCCTTTTGGGCCTTCAATAGTATCAGCCCGCGCTAATGCCGCTGCTTTCAAGACTTACGACGCCGATATGGCGAATGAAGCGATAATTGAGTTCAAGAAGACCGGTACGCGACGCAGCCAGTTGAAACCGACCCTAGCAGTGCTGATTGAGTGCAGGGTCCCCTACTTCTGTAGTTTTGTCGGAATTTTTCAAGAAAGTACTTCAGGAGCACGAGGTACCCTTTACTGTCGCACCATACAGTGCTTTGGCTCAGGTGAGGCGTAATTCCTCATCACTCTTCAGTCACTAATGACGTGTAGCTTGTGTATTTCGAAGAACATCAAAAACAGTTTATAGACGCAATATGCGGCCCTTCAGAGCTCTTCCTTTACGGTGCTGACAAGATTATCACTAGACTCAAAGTCTTCTACCAGACGAGTGAGGTCCCGGAAAGGGGACACAACAAGAAGGTTTCTCGATTTAGTCTCGAGGACTCATCGTTTCAGTGGGTTGATCGACGAAACTGCCTGGAAGAGCTTGGGAGGATACCTCTCAGCGTCTTCACGGATGCTTGTTTCCTTGCGGGGTCAAAACTACTGATACCCTTTCCCCCGCTGGCTAACCCGTCGGTATACCCTAAAGGATGCACGATGCGAGATATTGTCAGCCTCGTTGTATCGTGCGGCCACAGTGTGACTCAAGTCTGTGCACATTATTCCAGTGATGCCAACGTGAAAGCTGTTGATTATCTAGATAGATACAAGCGGGCGGCCACGAGCGTGAATTATCATATTGTCATCACCGCTGAAGGGGACATCGAGCCCAGGGATAAGGAGCGTGCTCCTCATGATCTGAACAGCTGCATCGGGAACCGACTGCCCGAGGAGCTCAACATGTATCTATCACACGGCATGCTCCGGCCTCGAGTTCTGAACTGGCTGGCTTCTGGCCAGATCCTCCTAACTGCACCGTACGATGGTGGAGATAGCCCAGAGTACCAAAACTTTGTCAAGAACCAGCTGGAACCCATGAGGATGCAGGCGATTAGCCTGCTTGCAGATTCTTTGCACCGCTACTACCAAAGAAAAGAACTTGTAACGAAGGTTTGGTTTGATACGGAGTATGAAGCCAAAACCAACGTCAAAGATTTCCTACCTTCTCCCAAGGACCGTATATCGGAGTGGAATGTGAAAGGCGATGCCATAGTAGGACAACGCCGGAAACTAGGGGTGATTCAACTCCACATCAACTATGGTTTTCCTTTCACCTAAATATGATCTAGGCAACCTCAGAGAATTTACTGCCTGGCTCCATCTCTTTTGCGGTTCGAAGCTTGACCTACCGAGAATTTGCTTCAAATACCATAACGCCAAAATCCAAGAGTCATGATAATGTCAGTCATCAAGTTTCCTACAGTAGATGTCCGGCTAACAGTCTGCAGCTCCTAAAGACACGCCACGAGATTAGCGCAAATGCGGTCTGGCGCTTTCTGCAGCTTCGTGGCTACATTGATAGAAAGCACCAACTAACAGTCTGGGGAGAGGTTCTCGAAGCTGCATTATCCTCGTATGGTTCTCGAAGAGACCAGGAAGAGGCGGCGTTTATCGCCATCGAATTGCTACGCCACCACCTACTCAATGCTAACACAATGTTCCCTAATAGCTCGGGAGCACCCTTACGAGGATCAGGTAAGATTCCTAACGTCGGCTTATTCGAGGTAAAGCTCACTTCCTTGTAGAAGTGGACAAGCGCAACTGTATGTTGGTCTCCCGAATAGCTTGTCTAGGTAAGATGCACCACCAGCCAAGAGGTTATAGTGGGCCCCTGAGCCGGCATATGCTATCCTACTATTCGGTGATCTCCACGCTACAGGCTAGTCTGCGTGATTTAGTTGAGATGAGTGTCGCTACAATGTTTCTAGAAGGTTACGTCGAAAGAGACCGTGACGACTGGATGGATCTATCTTTAGGGTATTGCCTCTCTCTGGCTCTACTTGTGTTTTCGTTTTGACCTGTTGCAGTTTACCTTTCTATGATGAGCATTCTTGCGCGCTGGGAGTCGCGGTTATGACATACCTCGATGAGTTATCTGACCGCGAGGACCCTACGTTGGAGAGTACCCGGGAAGAGATGAAGACCAAGTGTCAGACATGGGTCGAATATTGCGATCTACGCGCCAGTTTGAGTGACGCTTTCGAGTTATGGGACTCGGTACGTAGAGTTCCAACAGTTGTCAACCTTAACAGAGCTTACAGATTTAATATTAGGTCTTCAGAGCGGTGAAGGCGGCTGGAAATGAGATCAAGGCTGACAGCATGTGGGTTGAGGTGGACCAGTGGTTATCTCAGCGTAGATAAGATACGGAGAATAATGCTTGAAAAGAATTGTGTTCAAGTTACTATGTAGTGAGCGTCTGATCGACGATACTCGAATCGGTAAAACGTTGTCAATGTTATGAATGAAATAACATTTGTTACCTTTCGTATCAGCCTTTCTGCTTTATATATTTCCGTTAAAACATGATAATGAATTCTCTTGAAATACACGATTCTTGAACCGGCTTGGGAAAAGTGAGTTTTCGCCTCCGCCCTTTTACTCAACCATTTACTTAGCAGCCTGCAGACTTGCCTACCTACCTTACCTACTCGCCAGTCGCCACCCTACCTACTCTGAGTGATACTCGTCACCCTACCTACTCACCAGCCTACTCGTTCCAAAATATTCTCCAAAACATGCTTCGTGCGACGCGCCCTAACACGCGTCATTCACTCCATGGCCTACTTCATAGTATGCTCCATACCTACATGCTTCATAGCACATGCTAATTAGCTCAATAGAATGCACCCTCCATGGCTTCCTACCAAACACCCTATCCAACACCCTACATGCTTCAAAATACACGTCGGTCAGGCTCATACGACTACGTTCATAACGTCAAATAACTAATTCAATAACTACCCTTCCAGACGTGATCACGAAACATTTCCCCCCCTTCCACTTCTAGCGCAGGGGCGCAGCACAGCTCCCTTTGCGCCCGGCTTCAACTGCCTTCGATGTCGGCCACGCTGGCTCATTGGAATGCTGCTGACTACAATGAATGATGCCTACCTACCTTAGGTCCACTCACTCGCAAGCGCATGAAGTATGTACTGTCCATCCCTGCACCACTTCTCCCTCCTCCCTGCCTCAATTTCTCTACTGTCGGCTCCTGTATCCGCATCGTCACCCTTGCTCTAAATCAACCTACAAACTGGAATATATGGACAGCTGCGGCGATTGTTTCGGCGGTGCAGCTCCAGTGCTACCGACTCAGTCAGAGAGAGTCCCACGGCGATCGTGATCCTTTGTACTTCTGAATTCGCCGAGTTTGCCTGGTCTCAGACTCCACCAGGTGCTTGTGCACTCCACAGCCCATTCTTTGGTCTACGACTTAAGCCAGCAATACAGCCGGGTCCTCTCATTCGCCCCCTCGTACCTCCGCGTTGCAGCTCAGCTCGAACGAAGATATTTTCCCTCCAGAACATGCTGGAGCATCTTTTTGCTCGACTACCACTCCTGCCCCTCCTGCCCCTGCTTCCCTTGGCCGGCCACCGTTTCACCAATACTTAGCTCTTTTACGATACTAATTGAGATCCTCAGCTTCCGAGAAGGATGCCACGGCGAAACGACTGTTGAAATCATGGCACGCCTGCTGGGCTGTCATACGAATAAGACCAGAAATGCATCGTCCTTTATCGCGATCGCTCGGGCTTTCCACTTGTCTGCCTGCCACGTCGACAAGGATCGCACCTCGGCCATGATCGGATGACCTGGCGTCGTTCGGGTGGTATGGCCTCGACACGTGGATCTCGCCTTTCGCTGTTGATCGTGGAGGGGCGGTGCCACCGATCTATTGCAGCCGTCTCAGCTTGAAGACCCAGGCAATAGGAGCTGACGATGCACGATGGATGGACATCTCCGAGGGGCGTAGCGAAGATTCAGCCGGCATGGCACATGGATCGAATACGAGGCTCCAATGGCCGAGAGCTGCTGCAGCGCGTGTCCTAGAGTGTTTGACGAATGAGTGTTGATCGAGCGTCTTCGGTCTGGTGAAGGAGGCACGTTCAGGAATGATGGAGGCGCTATTGGGCTGGCCTGCAGTCACTTATTGGAGGGACTGTAGGCGCGGCAGCGCGCTTGTGGGTACGCCTCGCGACGATCTTGATAAAGCTTTTACAGGGCTTCTACTTCAACTCCGTCCGTCTATAAACCAGTTCATTCGCTTTCTTATATTCAACGTATCTAACATTCAGGGACGGCCAGGAGAACGACCACTACCACTGTGAGGGTTGGAGCGAGTGCAAAGACGACTGAAGTTGTAGGTCCTGAAGGAAGGAACCCATCTCAGAAGAGATCCATTGAACAGTGTAGTGCGAGCGTCTTGTAGCAGGCCGCTCAACCAATGACTCGTCCATCAATAGGATCAAGCCATATTCCGCGCGAAAATATCTCCACACTGTTTTTTATCAACAATGTGACTTGTATCAATGACGTTGCCGTCCTTGTTTAGTTCATAAGCGGTGTAATGCATGCGCTTGTCTTTGTCGCTTTAATGCTGCGACTCTTTGGTTGAATGTCAGGCGTGTAGACCGAGATTTAGGAACGAGGTCTCAAGCTTCAAGCTTACTTCATAGCTACCTTGATCGTTTCAGATTTGATTGAATCGGAATTCTTGTCGACGACATCATTGAGTACTTCTTTGGTGCTTGCCGAAGGAAAGCCTGTAGGTCGCTTTCAAGCAGTTGTTTGATCGACCTACTTCATCGCAATCCTCTTTTTACCCTTCTGAATATTCTTGATAAACTGACTAGAAACATATCTTGCCGACATTGCTATACGTCGTTGACGTCGCTTCGGATGTTAAGGATCGTAAGTGCCAGTGATAGACGAAATCGCTGCAAGTTGCCGAAGGTTGGCTGTGAATTATTCATGTTGCAGTAGATGGTAAAGGTTGTAGTTGAAGGACAAACTTACTATAAATGATGAGAAACGATCGACGTAAATGTGACTGGATACTATAAGATTTGACGATTGGTCATTCACAGTAAGGTTGCTATTGCCGTTGGTGTGAAGGTCTGCTCATTTCCTTGAAGTGCAACGGATAAAAGCTGGCTTTTGTATTGTTCCTGTTGCGCACAGCAGATGTATGCCGGACAAGCTGCGATTGGCACGCGACAAGTGAAACCGGAGGAAGGGACTGCATGAGACCCCTATGTCAGTGAACGCACGCTTCACCGCGACAGGAACCCTGAAGAAGGTGCAGCTATTGACCTGTCAGCCATCACTTTGTCTATCCAATGTTGTTCCAGACCGTTGAGACTTAAATTGTTGATTCGCTCTTAGTCTAACAGTCGAGAGCCGGCCAGGCAAGATGAATAGGCTTGAATTCGGTCAAAAACCGGATCTTGCCCTGAGAGGTCATGAAGGAACCTAATAGGGCCTTCGGTAACCGCGCGCGTAGCATAGCGTCTAAATATAGACCACGGTTGAGATGATTGGCAGAAGACGAACGGTTTAATGCATCACTCATGAAGTCTTTCGTATGACGACCAACGATATGTTTCTACGGTGCGTCTCTTCAATCCTGAAAACTTACTTGAACACATTCCGTTCGCCTGCAAACAAGTTATCACTGTGTGTGAGTGCATTAAAATCCGCCTACACTCTGTTTCCGACTACTCTTGGACTTCCCCGCCATATTAGCACTATGTCGGTCGACGACTTGAAGCAGCATGAAACGCAATCCACGATACATACGAATGAGAAGCTGGTAGGTCAGTCCGGCCGACACTACCTCATCGAGCGAGTTCTTCAATCGAAGGAAGTTCCGCCGTCCCACGTCTATCTTACAACGTGGGTGTCCAACAAGCTATGTTGCTAGTATAGGTAGAAATGGTGACGATTTTTGTGCCAGATGTGGGAACCAGAAGTTCGTAGTCAAGAACGTCCTGGCCGACTTTAAATACTACCAGGACATGCAACGGGCGCTTGGTGGCAGTCGTTATCTGCGTCTCTTGCAAGACACGATTCCCGATAGGTCAATGTTCGTCTACAAATATCTTAAGGATCATTTGCTCTCTCTGGCTCAAAAAGACCTGCCTCTGCTACTGACGAAACGGATTCTGAAAGATGCATTGCGTGGCCTTGCTGAGCTGCACCATCAGAACATTGTGCATACCGGTTAGCCCGATCTCTTTCAAACACCCGGCTCCCTTAATGATAACCGCTAAGACATCATAGACATCAAACCGAACAACGTCTTGGTCCAGTGGAGCCAAACCAGCCATGGAATTATCATTGATGAGGTCCGTCTCGGTGATCTCGAAGACTCAGCCTACGTCCCGCCCGGCAGCAACATTCGAGGTAGACAAGTGGGCAACCAGAATTGGCGCAGTCCGGAAGCTCATGCCGAAGGTCGCATCAACAAATCCTCCGACATGTTCTCTTTTGGCATCGTGGTAAGTTAAAGAATGCTAAGGCTCGGCTCGCCCGACGGACGGATGGTGACTGATATCGTGGAATAGTGTATCTATGCTGTACTGAAGCACGTCATCTTGTATGTTGATGAAAAGGCGCTTCCCGAAGGTGAGCTAGCACTGGCCCACGTTCTTGAACGCCAGATTTCGTACTTTGCGGACCTGGAAAGTTTCGATGGGCTGTTGAGGCACCTCGGCGACAGCCCTTGGTGCCAGGTGCTGGAAGCGCTTCGGGGCGGCTTTAACAAGGAGAACCCGCGTGAACCGTTCGTCCGATGGAATATGGAGCCCCTTGACTCGGACCTCAAGGATCTTATCGGAGGTCTGACAAACTTTGATCCAGCGAAGAGGCTCATAGCGGACGAAGCCATCTCGCATAATTGGTTTCACGATGTTTGAGCAGATCGACCTGAAAACCGCGGACGGGTGAAAAGGCCATCTGCCATAGGAGCACTAGTTATATATATCAACTCCCAACCGGAAGCATTGAGTTGTGAAATAATTGCAACAGGTCACGATATGTGGTTTGTGGGTGTGTGTATATGTAATCCAAGGAGAGTAACAGCTGGGATCCATGAGCTTCAACAAAAATGCGGTCCGGGGCGTGTCTCGAGGGCCACAAGGCGGGGATTGAAAAGTGATTGGATTTGTATCAAGACTGTAATGATAGGGTAGCCGTCAAAAATGGTTCCGTTTGTTGATCCCAATGCTCACATGGTAGTCGCGCGCCCGCTTGAAAGACGATTCCAAATGTCGGGTTGTTACCCCGACTAGGAAAGGTCAGAGAGTCGCCGGCTTTCGCAAAAAACCCTTGGAAAATTTGTAGCATTCACCCTCGACCGTACGCGGCCTCGTTGGTCCTTCGGATCCACAGATTCTAGTGGAAGAGGTTATCAGACATCCGGGCGCCTTTGCGCAGAGTCCATCGAGACTGCGCAAACATACTTTCCAACACTGTGGTACATCGAAGGAATGTCGATGGTACGAGTAGCACGGATATAAGCCAACAGGAACTTCTTTCCGAAATTCTTTTGGTGTGTTCCGGTATATTCAATGTCTACCCACAACCTACCTATCGATCTACCTTCATTCAAACGCTCCCGAAGGGCTATGCAAAGCAGTCAACGGCGAGCATTACGGGTTTGATGGTTCACTGAAGCTAATCAGGCCGTTATTGGCCGGAACCGCCTGGAAGCCTGTGGTCACTGGTGGCGGGAACAGTATGGGCATACCCTCAGTTCACTCGGGCCCTCAGAAAACATGAAAGAAAGCTCACTGAACGTCATACAGCTAGCCTACAGCAGAAGGATTTACGTGCTTGAATGGGTGACGAGTTAGGTGGATTTGGTAGAATCAAATAGGGGTATATAAAGGTGCTTAGTAATACCTATGTATATAGCGGAACTCTCTTCATAACGGAATGAATATTGAAATTTGCCACTTCCGCTATAAGCAGCTTATACTGTACCACCTTCTATGCCTTTCCCTGCTTCCATAATATCATGTCTGAGTGAAGAGATTATTCCTGGTCGTTACTAATGGCGACTCGGTTATGAAAGTGGCGACTTCAGGCTTTGATAAGTCAAAGGTTGAATGGCATGGCTATGGACTGTCTAAATGAACAGGCGTATCAAGCTTTGCAAGGTACTTGTATTGCTCGGATCATCTTCTGACGCTTTATTAACGTTCCATCTAGTCTCATACGTGCAGAAAGTTGGCTGGTCTTCAACGTGAAGCTCCACTTGATTATCTATAGAGTTATTTCCAGCAGTCTGAGGGGGGAAGAGGATTGCCAAAGGGATAGTCACGATGCCCGAAGCTTATGCTGCTCTGAAGTACAGATCGAGCCGGATTGTGTCCTGAATAGCTGAACTTCGCTTGATTTGTGTGTCGTTCAATCGATACTAAGCAGTTTTCAATGTCCTTAAAGGCCCCTGACTATCGTTTTTGCACGAATTTCCAAGTCTGGCTCGACACCTGCATCAGCTCAACACTAATGCCTTTGGCCTTTTCTGTCATTTGACTTATCTTATTGACGGGCATTTCATCCAGACTGTCTAGTTCCAGACCCCGCCCATGAAAGAGAAGAGCTAGGTTATTGGATTTCCAGATCATTACCTCGCGATACTTAGTTTCGATTATAGTCCCCACCAGAAGTGCAAGCGACAACACTACAAGTCCCGCAGGGAATGCAAACCAGGCCCAGCGGACGTGGACATAAGTTTGACTTTTCCACGCGGTTCCCCTCCATTCGGGACTAGAAACACTTGCGTTTTGTTGGCGTATATTGTTGGACATTGAAATTGCCAGATTGTCAATAAGTTCAGGGAGTGTGTCGGTCGTATAGAGAGCCTGGATTATATCGGAGGTAAACGCAGAACCAGAAACATTGACACCCCCACTCCCAGTGAACAGGTCGGACATGAATCTATTCATGGATTTCGCAGCCAAGTGTGTTACTCTAAAGACGGAGGAGTTTGCCGTAGTGTTGGCGAATGAGGTCGGCAAATGATATATAAGATCAGACGTTTGTGAAGGCAGCGCAGAATCATTACGCCAAGAGGAGAGTTGATCCTGTTTCAGCATACCGTCAATAACAGTGGCGGTATAGGTATTAACACAATACCACATAGCACACTCCATAGCGGCCGCATAAACCGAGTTGTCAACCTTCTTCGATCGGAGCGAAGAGAACTTAATCACCGATGGTTGTATCTTATTCAGAGAGGATGAGATATTGGTAACGCTGGTGTTGATCTGGCTGCCGTAGCCAGAGAGCATCGGGCCATTAGGTAAAGAAAGTATGCACTTTCCAGTTTCATCGCAATCATTCAGAATTTCATCTGTTATATTGAGGCATTTGTTGCAAACGGCCAATGAGGTAAACGTGGACCAGGTACAGTTGCCGGTGGGGCAAGTATATACAGCATCATGCTCTGTACTGTCTCTTACATTGAATAAACCCTTGTAAATCGCTGCTTTCATTGACAAATCAACAATAGAAGGTAACGGAAGACCCTCAAGACTACGGGCCTCGTATCTATCGGTTCTGACAATGATCGGACTGATGTCGGATGGCACTAGGCGATTCGGGTAAATAACGACTTGCTGGAGAAATGGATCAAAGAATTGTGTCAAGATTATAACCACAGAACCCACAAATGCTAAATGCCTGCAGTCTCTGATTAGAAGGCTCCGTCTATACAGTTTTACAAAGTAGCTTACCGGGCACGCAGACTGAAAAGAAGCTGGGTAGAGCCCCAAGGTCCTCTAGTCGCATCATCAAACATTTGTAAGTCTTGTAGGAGGCGAGGCTCGCCTTGACGGTACCAAAGCCATTTTGACTGGCTTATGGCTGCCGCGACAGCAGAACCCATGCAAAGCTTCGTAATAGTAGCAAAAAGAGAAACAACCGAGTTGATCTAGGGTAGAATTTAGCAATGTGAAAGTATACGAGGGTATGAAACATTGCCGCACTGTAAATACAGACGGCCAGTCAGGAAGCGAACTAGAATCGTATGCTACGAGAATTACACCGATGGCAAGAATGGCTAAAACGGCTATAGCGGCTCCAAGTATCTCATAGAGCCACCAGTCATGAAGGAGGCCGGACATTGTCTGGCTTAAAGAACTGTGTTGCGACGAAGCTCTCTGCAGTAGAGGTGTCCCAGAATCTGCATTTCCGTCTTCGACATTTCTCTCGCTCGAAGTCATAGTCGCAAGTGGTGAACCTTTAGTATTGAGGCCAATGTCGAACACTTGGACAGTTACTGGAACCTGTACTTTATTGCAGTGTTTTCGAAGTCTGAATTGCTCGGTATTTAAGGCACCTTAGTACTCGTATATTATGTATTCTAGCTACTTTAGTTTAGCTGCGTAAGTAATAATCTACTAAGGTGTTAGGTCCGATAGTACTCCGTAAAAGCTGCTCTATCTTGAATGCGCTGAGAGCTTGAAAATTCCTTCAACTGGCTAGTACCAGTCTTAACCTTGCGGTTTTGAATTCGAGGTGTACCTCCTTGAACTCGGCTATGCGATAGCAAAACACTGGGGCCTGTCTAATCATGGCTGCACATATACCACCTACTGTGGATAAGGCTCTCGTGGATTTATTGACGACGTATCAAGAACTGAACGGTAGCCAGATCGATGAGCTCGACGAAACACCGAGCCCTCTTGAATTTATGAGATACGTAGCCAAAAACCAGCCTTTTGTGGTCCGAGGAGCCGCTTCAGCATGGCCAGCAGTCCAGTTATGGAACGTTGATTATTTAGCGAAGGTAATGGCAGATGCTCTGGTCAAAGTTGCCATTACACCTTCTGGGTCAGTTTGGACAAACCGTAGATCTGGGCGGCATGGTGCTGAGAAGACTTAGCAATGCAGATTCTGTAGCTAGAAACCCGGAAGACGGTTTGATGTACTTTGTTAAACCCTTAGAGGTGGATGAGCCCTTTCCGGCTTTCCTTCACTATGTCCGAGAGCAAGAGAAAGGGATCCATGGGGCAACGAATGTAAAGTATGCACAAAGTCGTGAGCTCTACATGATTGCACTATCTCACCTTCAACTACTAATCCCAGTCGAATTTAGAGAATGATAATCTCAGGGGAGAATATGCATCGCTTTACAAAGACGTGGACGAAGATATTCCGTGGGCCCGCATTGCGTTCGGCCAGCCTCCCGATGCAATCAATCTGTGGATAGGCAACAGTAACAGCATCACAGCTCTTCATAGAGACAATTATGAGAACATCTACTACCAGATAATTGGCTCTAAGCAATTCGTTCTCTTACCGCCACCTGAAACGGCGTGCATCAACGAGAAGTCACTTCCCTGTGCAACCTACGCCCTTAAGTCTAATTCAAGGCCTGAATCAGTGAGTCTCTGTATTTGCAGACTGTCATCCAATATTCACAAGTATTGACCGAGTAAGGAAGAGATGGTCATTGTTCCGGACAAGCCAGGGGACGTAATACCCTTCGCCACCTGGGATCCTGACAACCCTAAAGAAGAAGAAAGTCCCTTTTCCTATCTGAGTAGACCTATTCGGCTTCGGCTCGACGCTGGTGATCTTCTATACTTGCCAGCACTTTGGTAAGCGGATCATACATGAGGGGCGAAGTTCTGCGCTAAATCGCATAGGTATCATAAGGTCTCACAGAGCTGTTCGGAAGAGGGCATCTCATGCGCCGTGAATTACTGGTAGGTTTTCCAATTACCTTTCTTCCCCGAAACTAGCGAAATCTAAGGAACGAAGCGTTGTACATCTACTTAAGCCATAAAGGTTTGCTAATGAGACCACGGCTAACGAGGACCCGCATGGTAGGTATGATATGGACTTTGGAGGGATGCTCTATCCTTCAAGTACATTCATACGAGATGTTTCTTTGGCCATGACAAGCGAGGACCTGCTTCCCGACATCGGTACTATGTAATATAACCGCAACCAACGTTGATTTTTAGCGCTGTTGGCAGCCGCCAGTAATATGGAAAGTTCAGTTCCGTTTCTTTGCGAGGCGTTTTTCAGCCCGGGCATCTTTCTTAAGTCGAGCATCTACAATCTTGTATCTGCCCTTGACGCCGCGTGGACGGCCAGATATTCCACGATTGCCGCCTCGTGCAACGACAACCTTTACTTGCTGTTTAGGTCTCTTCTTGGCGGCCTTACTCATTAGCTTTGCGATATTTTGAGCCTTGTCCTTCTCCGAAGTACCATCCTCGTCTGCTACTAAGGCTGATTTCTTTCGCAATTTTTCGAGCCTTTGGGCCGCTTTGAATTTCTTGCGGTCCTTCGCCTCGCGAACCTTCTTGATGGGGCGTGCATTTAGTGCTCGAAGCTTCTCCTTGATCGCTGCTGCGCCTGCAGCAGTAATGGGGCGGTGCGGCTTGCTATGCTTGTTCTCATCATCCAAGAACCACTCCGGAAGTCCATCGCGGTCTTGGAACGTGAACTTGTTGAAGCCTTCGTCCACTAGATCATGCCTTGACTTCTCCCCAGAAGCGATTTGCTGGGCCAACGTCATCGCTTCCGAAGTTATGATATCGATGTCCAGATGTCCATTTTCCTTAGGTTCACACTGTTTATCCCACTCGGTAGATGAATCCTGAACAATGTCAAAGCTTGCATCGGCATCATGAAGATCTTCTGCTGCCTGCCTGTCATGTGTGTTTGCTTTAGCATCAAGGTTATAGCTCTGTCTGAGAGGTCCGGAATCCCCTTTGACATTTACTTGTGGAAAAGCACGGATCGGTGTCCCACCAATTCTTGGTTTTGGGTTTGTCGATTCGCTGACAACTTCCCTAGCATCATTCAGTTCGTCGCTCTCAATATTAATTTTCTGCAATTGAATCGCGCGGTCGTCGCCATCGTTGGGGTCACCAACACCGATCTCCCTGAAGAGGTCTTGTTCGAAAAACATGGAAGCTCTTTTGGTAAGGCCATCTTCGTCCTTCCGGTGTAGTGCACCTGTACTGACTGTTCCATGTGAGATCGTTGCTTCCTCGGCGTCTTCTGAAGACGAGGCGCTGTCATGATCCTGATCAAATTCTTCTCCACTACTTTCTTCGTGGTCCGAGAATCCTTCCCAATCACCATCGGTGTGTTCTTTACGTGCTTTCTTCGCCCGGTACTTTGCGTCGGATTCGGATCTTCGTTCTTGGTAATGATCGTACAACGCGTCCATTTCTCTATCCAACTTATCCTCTTCCTCGTCACTCTCGTCATCAGAGATACCCTCATCCTTGGGCTCTTCGTTTTTCCGAGTTGGGATACCCATCTTGCCTCTCGTAATCTTCTCGATCGCGCTCGCTTTACTAACTGCTGCTAATCCAAACATTGAATCTTCACCATTGGGCCCGCTTTGCTCCAAGCCTATCTCGGTCGGCGGCATCATGTGTAGCTGCATGCGAATAATCTCTTTTTGTTTTCTTTCGTTATCTCTCCTTCTCTCGCGTTTCTTGCGCGCCGTTTCATTCTCGGTGAGCTTATCCAATTCTTCCTGCATTTGAAGCTCTTCGTCCATGGGAGTTACCACAGTAACTTCCTCAGTAGCATCGTCGTCGAATTTCTTCTTTGAAAGATAGCCGAATTTCTCACGAGCGTTGAGCCGCCATTTCAGTAAAGTACGAAATTCTTTGCGTCCGAGCACCTTAAGATCCATACAGCACTTCTTGACCTCAGATGTTGTTTCGGGTAGTCTTTCTAAAGCAGCCAGAGCAATGTCTCCGTTCCCTGGCCCTTCAAAGATCAATTTGTTGAGGCTACCGAGCATGGCGATGGGATCCGTGGTTTGAATGAACTTGCTAGCAAGAGCCTCTTTGAATTGCGTATAATTTCCTTCTTCATATCCATCTCGTTTCCTCTTCTTCACCTCGGGATTGAATACCTTTGCTTCGTTATTTGGTGTTGGGTCTGAAAGCTCTGCAAAAACAGATCTCGGATCCAAGAATTTTGGGTCTATCCGCTTGGGTGCCTTGAATCCTCGGCAGACTACGAATATCTCTGCGGAAACATTTCTGGATGATGGAGGTTTGGTGGCTTCGACCTTGGTGAAGAGTTGATTGAGAACCCATAACAAAGCGTTGTAGTCTTTTGACCGAAAAACCTTAGTAACGAATGTACCACCCTCGATCAAGAACTCAGTAGCTAGTTTAAAGGCTTGAAGAGCCAACTCAGCCTGAGAAAATGCATCTTGTACCCATGCGGTGCCAACGTTTGGTGCGCCATCGTGCAAGACGGTATCTGCTTTCCACGTCTTGAGGTGCTGTCTGATTGTGGCTCGGCATTTATCGGTGGTAATATCACTCTGAAATGTAATCGTCCTCGGAATTGGCTTAATGGGAGCTAGGTCTACCCCCACAATAAGACTACTTGCCGGCATTGTCTCTGCTGCAACCTGACACCAAGACTACAGACATCAATTCACATCCATTTAGTATGAACGAGTTTGACATTACCCCTGGCGCCGCGCAGAGATCCAGTAGTACTTTGCTCTTCTCGAGAAAGCCAAACTTTCGGTTGAGCTGTATAAGCTTGAAGGCTGCTCTGGCTCTATAGCCCTTCTCTTTCGCGAGCTTGTACCATTTGTCAAGTCTTCCTTTTCCATGCTGACGAACCAGTCAGCGAGCAAAAGTACCTGCGGTTTAACTTAGGAATCAAACCTTTTTTTGAATACCCATTTTGCTTGTGGTTGTATCTTAATACTGGCAAAATATTGTGAGGATATTTTTGGATGTGAAAGGTGCCGACTCGCCGACAGTGCGATTCTCAATATTACAGACTTTACAGTGAGTTTCAACGCTAGTGAATCAATACCCTAGTAAATAAATGGCTTGTCCGGAACTTAAAATCTTCGACATTGAGTTTAAGTCTGCAAACATCTCAATTGCTGAAGAGTTGCAACAATTTATAGACTATTTTTGAACCGGCCCGGGAAAAGTGCTTGGGCCCAGAAAACCAGCCCGCCCTGAAATAGTTCTGGAATGGTTCTGAGCTCTCAGAACCCTCAGGGCCAAATAATTTAGAAGAATTCTAGAACTTGTTGAAGATATTACGTCATATGCAGAGTTTTTACCTTCGCCTTTCAACTCAGTCATCTACTCAGCGCTCTACATACTTATCAACCTACTCATCACTCTACATGCTCGTCTATCTACTTATTGTTATGAGCCTGCATAGAGCGAATCATATGAGTGTATTCTAACTAGAAGTTCAAAGCTAAAGAAGAAAGAAGGTGAAACACGTCGTGAGTATTTATCCACGAAGGCACGCTAGATCGCTAGCGTGTCAACATCAGCTCTATACTAGTTTATGATAGTCTAACATGATTTATGTTAGACTAACTCGAAGTGCATGCTCGCAACATTATTCTTTCTCTTCATCAGACAATGTTCTCATTGCTACAGTTCAGTCGATCTTTCATCTTTTGAATCAATTTCTATCTTGACTTGTTCAAATATCATTCATGAAAGTAGACTGACCGCGTCGGGTCGGGTTGGAATTTTTTGGGAAAAGTGTCGGGTCGGGTTGAGAAGCTTGACCCGATAACCCGACCCGAAAACCCGACCCGACCCGACAAGATATTAGATAGGTGTAAATAGCTTGGTCAAACAGCCTTCGTGATCTCCTTCATGACTTCCTACCATGTTTTCCCGTCATGACTCCCTACCAAAGTCAAACGGCCTTTATGTTTTCCCTTTATGTTCCCCTTTATGTTCCCCTTCATGTTTCCCTTCATGTTCCCCGCCATGACTTTCTTCATGTTCCCCTTCATGTTCCCCGCCATGACTCCCTTCATGTTCCCCTTCATGTTCCCCTTTATGACTTCCTTCATGTTCCCCTTCATGTTCCCCTTTATGACTTCCTACCAAACGGCCTCCATGTTCCTCTTCATGGCTCTCTATTAAAAGGTAATGCAAAAAGGTAATGCAAAAGTCAAAAACCGGAAAATTTTCTATATTTAGCCCTCTTGACGCCAAGCTCGAATCCTTGACGGGTCGGGTCGAATTGACCCAATTCCCAGTCGGGTCGAGTCGCGTCGGGTTGAAAATATGAGCAATTCGACTTAATCTCGATTCGAGTTCAAAATGTCAACTCGAAACTCAATCTGACGATCAGTCTACATGAAAGTTATTTACAATCTTCAAGCATTCTTTGGATTCACTTTCATTGACGTTGTATTAATGTAAATCAACGTCATATTTGTTAAAAATCAGCATAAAGTGAGTCATATAAATGTCATTTAACTAGTAAATAAATGCTAAGAAAGAAAAGTATCTACAGAAAAGAATTCACAGCTTATATGTATATTTCTAATCTTTGTGCTAAACTTGAAAGAATTGATATTTTTTTTTTCTTCATTAAGTGCATGCAGTCTATGACTATGACACTGTATAAACGCTGTATGTATGCTAAGTTACATGTAATCTGATCAAAGTCGCTGCTTTATATCTTTTCGTTGATTAATCACATTGATAGTTTGTGCATACAAGCGCTCTTGCTCAAACTCTCGCAATCATACTTTCGTTTTTCTTCGTTTCTTTGCACTCTTCGCGTTCTACTCTTTCGTTTCTAATAGTCATTTTCTCGTTGCAATTTAAGTATTTTTCAAATACTTTAATGTTGCAATTCTTTCGATTTTGATGATGAACAGCGTCAATATGATGTCTGTATTTTTGAGCTGAGTCTTTTTCTTTAACTTTATCTGCTCTGATCTATAATGCTTGCAATTTAGTAGTAAATGCTCTGACGTTTGACTCGCGTTGCATATTTCATAGCATTTGTTCGAATTATTCTCTGATAATCGATGCAAATAACTCTTGAAATAGTCGTGTCTCATTTTCAACTGAATAAAGATTGAAAACGTTAGTCTATTGATTTTTCTAAGCTCTTTTAGTGATTTCTGACTTAGATTCACGTTCGATATATGCTTTCAATACTGATTTTCCTTCTTGATGCTGCTTTTTCAAACATTTAATCATTGTAATTTCGTCTCTTTGCAAATTTGCTTTTTGACGAAGCTTATGATGATTGCTTTCATGTTGTCGATAACTGATAATTCTTGAGCAGCGCTTTTGATCAATTGATCTGCTTTTTCATTCTCAATAATGCTTTTGCAACTTGATATTCACTGTATGCAAATTTGACACTGATTTTGACGTAAATTGATCAAGTTTTGTCATATGTCATCAAATAACTTTGCATTGATGTTGCTCTTTGCATTTAGTCTTTGCAAAGTCATTTGACTGTTCATGTACACTCAAATTTCGCTGTTTTTGAGTGCTTTTTCGCTGCATATTATGATTTCATCGCTAATAGCTTGCAATTTCGCTTTCGTTGTGATTATTTTGTCAGAAATGCTTGTTGCTTTGCTGAATCTGACAAGTTCATGCGTGAATATCACTGTTGTTTCAGTTTCTGTTTTAATCTTTGCTATCTTTTTTTGAATTTGCGATGCATCAATATACATCACTATTGTTATGAGTCTGCATAAAGCGAATCATATGAGTGTATTCTAACTAGAAGTTCAAAGCTGAAGTAGAAAGAAGATGCAACATGACATAAGTTTTACTCACGAAGACATGCTAGATCGCTAGCGTGTCAACAACAGTTCTACTCACAGCTTTATACTAGTTTATGTTAGACTAATCAGGCTAATCAGAGGTAACAGAAATGCATGCTCGCAACATTACTTTTCTTCTTCATCTAGCAATATTCTCATTGCTGCAGTTCAGTTGATCAATTCTTGTTGAGTCGATTTCTAACTTGACTTGTTTGAATACTTCTGATGAAAGTCATTTACAATCTTTAAGCAGTCTTTGAACTCATTTTCATCGACATTGTATCAATGTAGATCGACGTCATAGTCTTTTCAATTGACACGATATTGCAGTCGTCTTCTGTAATGTCTGAAGTTCAGTATGTTCTTCACTTCTCATTCATCTTCATCATTTATCACTATAGAATCAGACGACTCATTTCGTTGTTTTTTCAGAGAATCTTTCAAATTCAATCATAGTAGATTCAAGACAAACTTTGAATGAATCTTCATTGTTGATGACAGTTTCAGTCGATATGCATGTTCAATCTCAGTCAGAATCTTGAAAGATTTTAACATCTTATCATTCAGCTTCTTTGATGATCTTGCGATCATAATGTTTCTAGAATTCAGAAACATCATGTTATTTATCTTGTAAATCATTTTCTTTTGATGCTTATTAATCTGTTTCTTCATTGTGATTCTGACTCTTGCTAATGTCTGCTTGATCAACGTTAATGATCATTTCATGTGTTCAAATATATTTTCTGCTTTGCTTGCTTGAATTCTAGCTTGAGTGATCTCATATTCAGTTGAATTCAAATCGAAGCTCATATGAGAGTGAAAGCTCTTATTCAGAAAGAACGCTGATTGTTCAATTGACGATGAAATAACATTGTTATTGACAAATTCAGTCATAGATAATCAGATGAATCAGTCATCTTGCATGTATGAGCAATAGCTTCGTAGATATCATTCTACATTCTGATTCATTCTTTTCATTTGATCGTCGATCTGTGAGTAATAGTTGATGAATAGTTTCATCTTAATGTTGAGTCTCAGACATAGAGACTTTCAGATAATTGATATGAATTGTGAATCTCTATCAAACACTATTGATCTTGATAACTCATGAGTTCTGAAGACTCATATCAGCAGCAGCTTGACTGTTTGTTCAGCGAAAGTTTCTTTGTCATATAATCAACAGAGTATATAGTGAAGTTCTTTAGACAATTGATCTATCACTGTCAGAATCGCGTTGCTTTCATCACTTTTCAATAAATCAATAATGAAATTCAATGATATGTCTTGTCATCGTTGTTCAGATATAGACAATGACTTCAGTAGTTCATTGATTTGATTTCTTGATGCTTTTGATCTACGATAAACGTAACAGTTTCGAATGTAGCGTTTGATTGTTGTTCTCATCTTCAATCAGCAATATGATCGCTTTAACAAGTCTAACGTTCAATTCATGTCAGAATGATCATTGATCGAAAGATCATGTGCTTTTCTTATCAATTGAGTGATCATTGACTGAGAAACTCACAGTCTATCATTCTTTCAAAGTACTTCGTTCAGTACTCTGCAATTGTCTAGACTCATATCTTGACAAGTTCTTCTGTTCTGTTCTATGACTGTTCGAATATTGATACATTGTTGATTCATTTGATTTTCAACTATAATTTGATTCTGAATAGAAATCATTTCTTCAATTGAATCTTTATTAACTTTCGATTTCTGTTTTGAATCTGAGTCAAATATGAGCAAGATCTGAATCAGATCTTGATCATCTTCTATTGATTGCAGTTCAAATGTGCTTGCTGATAATAGCATCTGATGCTGATATAGCTTTCGATCATTATTTGATTCAACTGACTTGACGTCTGACATTCTGATCAGCGTATCTGCTTTCAGATTCTGCTTTTCTGACTGATATATGATCTTGAAGTTATATTCAAATAACTTCTCAGCTCATTTAGTCTGTCGTCTGATCAGTTTCTTGATGATCATGAAGTACTTCAAATTCAGATGATCGATGAAGATCTTGATTGAAATATCAGTACATTTTAATTTGAGACATCAATGCTTCAAGCATTGAATAATAGTCAAAAGCTCTTTGTCGTAGATCTCGTAGTTGCATTCTGCAAAAATCATGTTCTTGCTATAGAAGATCATTGAATGTAGAATGTCTTTATCATCATATTGAGACAATACTTCGTCGTTAACATAGTTCAAGAAGTTCATTTTCAGAATAACTTCTCTGATTGAATCGAAATGCTTCAGAATGAAGACTGTTGTCATCTGTTGCTTCAGTTTCTCAAAGATCGTCTGACAGATCTCTGTTCATTCAAATGAATGATCTTTTCAAATCAGCTTTATCATAAATTGAGCGATCTTCAAGAAGTTCTTTATGAATCGTCGATAGAAATTGCAGAAGTCAATGAAGATTTGTACATGAGTCAACGATTGAGACACTTCTCAGCTTCGAATCACATCTACTTTTCAAGAATTCATTCGTAGATCATTGATGAATATCAGTAGTTCTAGAAACGAGATCTTCTGAATCTCGAATTCGCACTTGTCAATGTTTATCTGCAGATTGACTTCATGAAGCTTGTTTAGCATCTCTTTCACATGAGTTCTATGTTTCTTCAAGATCTTACTGTAGATAAGAATGTCATTCAGATAAATCTGACAGAATTTATGCAGACAGTTGAACAACACATCGTTGATATAATGCTGAAAGAATGTTGATTCATTGATTAATTCAAAGAGCATTACTCTATATTTGTAGATATTGAAGAAAGTGACGAATGTGATTAGATTCTCACTTTCAGTGCTCATGCAAAGCTTATTGAACGTGATAATAATGTTAAGTCGAGTCAGATATTTACTGTCTTGAATTCAAGCGAGTACTTCGTTTATTAAAAGTATTGAATAACGATTTCTTTTGATCAGAGCATTCAGTTTTCAATAATTCATGCAAAAGCAAAGACTATCATCTTTCTTTTCGATGAATAGTATTGACGAAGCGAATGAAGCTTTGCTGAGTGTAATAAACTTCTTCTTCAAGTTCTCTTCTAGATACTTCTTGATCTTCTGCAACTTGTAACTCAACATGAAGTACAATCAACTTCTAGAAGATTGACTCTCATCTTTTAATTCAATCTTATAATCATATGATTGATGCAAGAGCAACTGAATTGTCTTTTCTCTGTCAAAAACGTTCAGAAAGTCATAATAAACTATCAAAAGCTTCTTCTTCAGTTTCTTTAATGACATGACAGAGATCATTTCATTCAGTTTCGCTGAATCTTTGATCAAGCTAAGCATCTTGTTGATTTCACTAATGATCAATGTAAAGATCTTGACATTCTTCTTCTTGACTAAAGTTCGATAAGCAGCGACTTCGATCATGACAATATTGACAAGCTCTTTCTTCTTTGATGACTGAATGAGTTCATGTTGACTGAAGTCAACTTGAGTGCTTTGCTTTCATATGAAGACTGATTTAATGAATCGATTCACTGATTTTGAATTTGTAGTTCGCTTTAAGATGATCATTGACATAGACTCCAAGTTCTTTCGTTTCATTTCGCAGATTTCGCTTGATTCAAGTCGATGAAATGCTGATTGACTGCTTGCTTTAGAAACAATAAGTTTCAAGATTCAAATATTTGATGAAGATATCAATCAATCATTTGCAGAATCTATCAAAATTTGATTTCTTTTCAATCAGAAATTGTCAATGATTATCTTGTGCTGATCTAAACGAGTTATTAATAGAAGCATCATTTCATTCTTATGTTCTTGTATAGTGATTGAGATATACAAAGCATGTGTAATAGATCTTCAATCGAGAATTTTGTCATATGAATGAATCAACTTCGATTTGAACAGTGAAATTGACTGAATATCAAAGCGTTCACATAGCTCTGAAATCAATGAATCATCTATGAACATCATGTCAGTGACTTCAATGTCTATCAGAACGAGAAATCGAAATATCTTTTCTAAACTATTCAAGATGATGTTTATAATAAACGATTTGAAATCAAACGAGTCATCAAGCATATTGATGAAGCAAAATATGAGCATGTCGCTTTCAGTCACTACTTTAACAAAGACAGATCGTTTTTTGAATTCGCTGCGATTTCATGCATCTGAGCTGATTCAAGACAGTTGCATGCTCTATGTTCTGACTTCTTGCATTTGAAGCAAAGTTCTTTTTTAAACAACTTCTTTCTAGCAGAATTAACGTTTGATATTCTGAGTTTCTTTCATGCAAAGATTGAAGCTGAGATCGCAGTAGTGATCATCATCAAGATGCTAGCGATAGAGCGAGCGACTTGAGTCATTGATGTCTTGAGAACTGATCGAGCATTCAATTTCGTCAATTGAACGTTGACTTGCATGCGAATGTTGACGAATTCGTTCAAATTCATAGTTCGTTTGTTGATCATGATTCGCTGAAGATCTGAGCTAATCTTATGCTGAAGATCATCTAGTAGAGTTTCGTTATTGTACTTTAGTTTTGCACTAAGTCTCTGAAATTTCATTCAAAATTCATGAAAGAAGATTTTGTTTTGATACAGCTTTAAGAACTATCGTTAAGTCATGTGATGTCAATTGAGATCGTCGTACATTTTATTTATGATCGACAGTATCTCTTCTGCTTCAAGAAACAAGTTTGTGATCATGTTTCTCATTCTGAGTGCTATGTGTTTGATCATCGTTTCACTGACTCAACTTTTCACATATGCAATCTTCATTTCTTTGATAGAAAAATGATTCTTGTTCATCTTCAGCTTGTTTCGCATTCAAAACAATCAATTATTCACATTCTGCTTCGAATTTTCAAACAAAAGTGAGTCAGATAACTTGATTGACTTTGAGAATCGATCTTTTGAAATCAAAGTGCTTAGTCAACTTGATGTTGCTTCTAGATGATGTATAATCACATTCTTTTTCTTCATCTCTTTTTGTAGATGCATTCAAACAGCATTCAACGTTGTCTGCGTAGCTTTCAACTTGATGTTAATCTTGTTGACATCATTTAACATCTGAATCATGTCATTGTGAATCTTGATTTCAATGTCATGCTGTTGACATATGTACTTGATAAAGACAACGAGATCATCTGCTTCATGAGTGCTTATTCAAGCATTCAGTTCAGTGCTGATGCTGATCTTGATCATTTCGTGATTGAAAAGCAACACGTTCATGTTCTCTTCTTCTGTATTTGATGACACATTCGTGTCTTCTTCTTCTGATGCTGTTCAATTCTGTGATAGAAGTGATTCTCTTCTAGCATTTTGAAGTTCATAATGAGCAATGCTCACTGATTCTGATTCTGTGCTTCTAGTCATTGTGTGAGTAGAAAATTGCTGAT